>WNGL01000007.1_pt1 | contig 205308 bp, 188 predicted proteins | sample 5400591 | NCBI WGS metagenome assembly WNGL01 (sample SAMN13153377, study PRJNA577476) | soil metagenome | isolation source: 80 cm soil or saprolite under Garry oak tree replicate 1 | place: USA:California | collected 2016-06-15 | reverse complement strand
GCTCGCGACGAGCAAACGGCGGACGACGCCCCTGCTGAAGGCCGGTCTCTTAGACCCGGGGCACGTCGGGCTATCGCCCGCCTGTGGATCACGTCTTCTCATGATGCTCCAGGTCTACAGAGATACAAGGGCACGGATCGGGGCGGCCTCGAGGGTTTCACTCCAAGTACCTCACCGCCACCCGACTCAGCAGCTCCGCCCCGATCACCAACGACTCCTCGTCGATATCGAAGCCGGCGCTGTGGTGCGGCGCGGCCGTGCCGGTCCTGGGCGCCGATCCGACGAAGGCGAAGCAGCCGGGGACCTTCTGCAGGAAATACGACATGTCCTCCCCGCCCATCGTGCGGACGCCGGACTTCACGTTGTCCGTTCCGACGACCTGAGCCGCGACCTCGGCCATCAGCGTGGCCATGCGCGCGTCGTTGATCAGCGGGCCGGAGAGCCGGCGATAGCGCACCTCGGCGCGCGCGCCGAACGCCGCCGCGATGCCTTGCGCCGTCTCGTCCACGAGCGCCGGCGCATCATCCCAGAACTTGCCGCCGAACGTCCGCACCGTGCCGCGCAAGTCGGCGCGGCCGGGGATCACATTGAACGCGTGTCCAGCGTTGACCTGTGTGATCGAGACGACGCCTTCCTCCAGGGGATGGCGGCGCCGCGACACCAGGCTCTGAAGGCCGGTGACGACGTGGGCCGCAATGAGAACGGGATCGACGGTTTGGTGCGGGGCGGCGGCGTGGCCGCCGCGGCCCAGGATCGTGATCTCGAACTCGTCCACCGACGCCATTATCGGACCGGGCATCACGCCCACGGTGCCGGCCGGCAGGTCGTTCCACAGATGGATCCCGAACGCGGCGTCGACCTTGGGGGCGTCGAGCGCGCCGTCGGCGATCATCGCCTGCGCGCCGTGCGAGACTTCCTCGGCGGGTTGAAACGCGAACTTCACCGTTCCGCCGAGCCGCAGCGCACCGAGCCGCCGCGCCACCTCGAGCCCGATCGCCACGTGCCCGTCGTGCCCGCAGGCGTGCATCTTGCCTGGATGCCGGGAGCGGTACGGGACGTCGTTCGCTTCCTCGATCGGGAGCGCGTCCATATCAGCGCGGATCAACACGCAGGGGTGGCCATCGCTGGGGCCGCCGCGACGCACCGCGACGACGCCCGTCTTCCCGACACCCGCCTTCACTTCATAGCCGAGGCTCTTGAGTCGCTCGGCGGCGAGCGTGGACGTCCGGGTCTCCTCGAAGCCCAACTCCGGGTGCTGGTGCAGGTCGCGGCGGGTGGCGACGAGCTGGATCCGGTCCACCGGTGGCAGGGTCAGTGGCATGGTGGGCTCCGTTTTCCCCGGGGCGTGGCCCCGGGGTCAACCCACCCGTTCATACTCTCGAGCTCGGACAAAGTCTGTTTACCACGCACTCCTCGCATCTTGGCCGCCGCGCGATGCACACCTGCCGGCCGTGCTGGATCAGCGTGTGCGACCACCAGGTCCACTTGTCCCGCGGCAGCAGGTCCATCAGGTCCCGTTCGATCTTCACCGGATCGTCGTGCCGCGTGAGCTTCATCAGGCGGCTGAGCCGCTGGACGTGGGTATCGACGACCACCCCTTCATTCTTCTTGAACCAAGTCCCGAGGATCACGTTCGCGGTCTTGCGGCCCACGCCCGGGAGGTTGGTCAGCGCTTCCATGGTATCGGGCACCTCGCCGCCGTGCCGCTCCACCAGGGCCTGCGCCATGCCGATGATCGACTTGGTCTTGTTGCGGAAGAAGCCGGTGGACTGGACTTCCCGCTCCAGGACGCGCGGGTCGGCTGCGGCGTAGTCCGCCGCCGTCCGATACTTCGCGAACAACGCCGGTGTGACCATGTTCACGCGGGCGTCGGTGCACTGGGCCGAGAGAATCGTCGCGACGACGAGCTCGAGGGCGCTGGTGTGATGCAGCGCGCAGGTCGCGTCGGGATACGCGCGCTGCAAGCGTGCAATGATCTGTTTCACGCGCGGAGTCTTCGTTTTCGTTTTCATGCGAATGCGCTGCGGCGCCGCGCGTGGGCGAGGAAGCCCTCGGCGTCACGGGTGTTCAAGACGTTTTCGGCACTGAGCCACCCCTTGCGGGCGACGCCGACGCCCAGGGCTACGTTCGCCATACCCGCGACCGAATGCGCGTCGGCCCCCAGTGAGATCGAGACCCCCAGGTCACGCGCGCGCCGTACCATGCGCCAATCGAGATCCAGTCGGTGCGGATCGGCGTTTACCTCGATCGCCACGCCGCGCTCGGCGGCGCGCTGCAGCACGCGCTCCAGGTCGATCGCGAACGGCTCGCGCGCGAGCAGCAGTCGGCCGGTGGGGTGACCGAGGATCGTGGTGTGCGGATCGTCGAGGGCGCGAAGCACCCGCTCGGTCATCGCGGTCTCGGTCATCCCGAACCGCGTGTGGATCGACGCGATCACGAAGTCGAACTGGTCGAGCACGGCGGAACCGTAGTCGAGCGAGCCGTCGGCGAGGATGTCGGCCTCGACCCCCTTGAGAACCCGGAAATCGCTGCGGCGGCGATTGGCCGCGTCGATCTCGGCGTGTTGGCGCGTCACATCGGCCGCGCGCAGGCCGCCGGAGTAGGCGGACGTTTCGCTATGGTCGGTAATCCCCAGCCACTCGTACCCGTCGGCCCGACATGCGTCCGCCCATTCGGCGACGGTCGTCGTGCCGTCGGAGTAGTTGGTGTGGCAGTGCAGCAGACCCCTCAGGTCGCGCTGCTCCAGCAGCCGCGGCAACCGGCCCGCGGCGGCCGCTTCGATCTCGCCCATCCCTTCGCGCAGCTCGGGTGGGATCCACGGCAGGCCGGCGGCACGGTACACGCTCTCCTCGTCGGGCCAGGGGCCGCCACCGGACAGTCGCGCCTGGAGTTGTGCGATGTGCTCCGCCGATCCCGTGGCTCGCACAAGGCTCAGGCCGGCATCCGCCTCGGTGGAGAGGAAGATCTGCGCGACGGCTCCGGAGACGAATCGCAGCGTGACCGAGCCATCCTTGCCGGCCAGCTCGATCACGCCCGGCGCGTCATCCAGACGCTCGATAAGTGATTCGCGCATCCCGTCGCCGGCGTGTACCACGACGAGGTCCAGGTCCCGGATCAGCTCCAGCCGTCGCCGCACGCTCCCGGCGATCTCCACCCGCCGCACGCCCTCGAGCGCCGCCAACGCCTGCGCGATGCCTTGCGCCTCATCGAGCGCGTGATGCAGCAGGCGGAACGCGCTCGCCTGGCGCAGCGCCGCGATCCCCTTGCGCACGTTCTCCGCGGTCTTCCGTCCGAAGCGCGGCAGGGCGGCGAGCCTGCCGTCCGCCGCGGCGTCCTCCAGCTCGGTGAGCGAGTCGATGTTCAGGCGCTCGTGGATCTGCCGTACCTTGGCGACGCCCAGACCGGAGATGCGCAGCATCTCCGCGAGCCCTGGCGGGATCTGCTCGCGCAGCTCGTCGAGCGTGCTCGACCGTCCGGTCACTTCGAGCTCGCGGCGCGCCGCGTCCTGGTAGACGCGCACGCGCGCTGCGCTCTCCCCTTTGAGCTCGAGAAACGCGGCGATGTGCTCGAGGACCGACCGAACGGCGAGCTTATCCATGTAAGGACGAACGTAATCCGGGATGCCGGATGCCGGAAGCGGGATGCGTTACAAGATGTCGACGAAGTGCTCCGTCTCGGGGAGGAGCACGAGGAGCCGGCACGTGAGCAGTAGCAGCTCCCCCGCGTTGGCGAGCGAGTAGAGTCCTGCCTGCGCGCCGCCGGCGAGCGTCGGACTGAATCGCTCGCTGCCGTCCTCGCGTGCGGCCGCGACCTCGATCTCGCCCCCCGTGGGGTCGTCCGAGTCGGCGCGGCCGTCCAGCCCCACCGCGCTGAACCCCGGGCGGCCGTCACGCATCCCGAAGATGCCGAGCAGCGCGATGCCGCCGGGCTCGGCGGTTTCGGTGACGAACAATCCATCGAGCGGCTCCGCCGCGCCGTCCGCCGTCGGGGTTCCCCACACCTTCAGCTCGGGCAGCTGCAGATAGAGCGATGGATGCGGCAAATGCGACGTGATCGACGTGCCCCCCCCCCCGGCTGCGCGTCGCAGCGCCGTCTCTCCGATGCCGTACACCCAACGACCGCCGGCCCAATAGCGATAGGCGTGATGCAGCATCAGCATGTGGGCCTCGAGCGCGTCGGCACCGGTGCCGTCCGGCGCGATCTCACGCAACAGCCGGCCCACCGGCTCGAGCAACACGAAGCGGTCGCGATCCGCCGACGAGACGGCGTCGCGCTCCAGGACCAGAGCGATCGCTGGAAAGCGGTCGCGGGCGAGGTCGGCGAACGCGAGCGCGAACGGGGTGGGTCTCATTGCCTGGGGAGGAATGCGTCCAGCGCCCGCACGAACTCGTCGGTCGCCTCGACGTGAGGACAGTGCCCAACCGGGAGCTCCACCAGATCGGCGCCGAGAATTTGTGCCAGCTCGCGGGAGCCGGCGATCGGGATGGGATCGAAGCTGCCGTGGAGAACCAGTGCGTGGGGCGTGGTGCGTTGTGCGTGGAGCTCGCGGAGTTGGGGTCGGAGATCGAAGTCGCCGAGGCTGTCCCAGACGGCTTGCTGCGTGCGGGCGTTCACGCGGAACGGTTTGAGGTTCTTCGCGTCCCGGAAGTCGCGGAAGTAGCCGGCGACCGACAGCTCGAACGCGCGCCGCTGGTAGGCGGCGGGGTCCTGCTCCCGCAACCCGCCGGCGCGCAGCTCCTCGCGTGCCCGGAGGATCTCCGGCGCCGCCATGCGCCGCGCGAACTCCTGCTCGAATTGGCGCCGGTAGGCCGCGGTCGGCGAAGCGGGAGAGACCAGGGCCAGACGCTCGACACGCTCGGGGTGCTCGAGCATATAGAGGAGGGCGAGGAGTCCGCCCCAAGAGTAGCCGCACAGGGTGAGGCGCTCCATGGCGAGCGAGACACGTATGGCCTCCAGATCGGCGACGTGCTCGCGCCAGCCGACGGGTGTCTCGCGTGGCACCGGCGATCGCCCGCCGCCCCGCTGGTCGTAGTAGAACAGCTCGCGTTTCTGTCCACCGGGGGCGAGGCGGTCGTACTGTGGAAGGAGGTAGTCGTGGTGGGCACCGGGGCCGCCGTGCAGCACCACGGCGAGCGGTCCGGCACCGACGCGACGGATGAACAGCCGAGGCTCTACAGGAGCACCGCCAAGGCGTCGGCGATTTCTTTTACCTCGGCGTACTCCTTCTCTCCGAATCCCGCAGGAACGTCGGAGTCGATGTCGATCTGACCGATGATATGATCGCCGCGGCGGATCAGCACGACCAGCTCCGACTTCGTGAAGGCGTTGCAGGCGAGGTAATCAGCGGCCGCGCTCACATCCGCGACGTTCTGGTCCGCTTTCGTCGCAACGGCTGTCCCGCAGACGCCCACGCCCACAGGGATCCGCGTGTGTTCGGTGTCGCGCCCCGCGTGAGCCTCCAGCAGCAGCTCTGCGCCATGCAGCATGTAGGCGTACACGGAGGTGTAGGGCCCGCCCAGGGCCCGGAGGCGGTCGCAGGCCATTTGGAGCAGGCCGCGGCGACCGATGTCGTGCAGGTGCGCGGCGCGCAGCGCGCGCACGATCTTGCCGGCCTCGGAAACGACGGTCACGACGCGCGCTTCCCCAGGACGGCGGTGACGCGCTGCTCCCCACCGTCTCGCTTCACCACGATCACCACGGTGTCGCCCGCCTGATGGCTGCGCAGCGCATCGGTCATATCGTACAGATTGGCGACGACCTTCGCCCCGATGGCGGTGATCACGTCGCCGGCCTTGAGACCGGCCTGCTCGGCGGGACTCCCGGCGCGCACGCCGGTGATGCGCACGCCCTCGGGAGACCCGGTCATGTCGGGGATCGTGCCGAGGTAGGCGCCGTACCCCGACCCGCCGCCGGTGCTGGCCTGGGGACGCGGCGCGTCGACGAAGGTGAGGGGTCCGGGCCGGTTCGCGAGCGTCCACGCGACGTCGGCGACGAACTGCGCGACCTGGGCGAGCCCGGTCGCGTTGATCTTCTGCCAATCGTCGGTCGAGCGGTGATAGTCCTCGTGCAGGTCCGTGAAGAAATGCAGGACCGGCCGCCGCGCCGCGAAGAAGACTTCGTGGTCGCTCGGTCCCCAGCCGTCCCCCGACGCGCGCAAATCGAAGCGCGGCGGCGTGTTCAGCGAATCGAGCAGGGCGGGGAACTCCTTCGCGGTCGCCGCGCCCAAGGCCAGGAGCCGCGCGCTGCGGAGCCGGCCCACCATGTCCATGTTGAGCATCACATAGATCGAGTCCACCGGCTGCGGCACGGGATGCTGCACGAAGTAGCTCGACCCGAGCGTCCCCAGCTCCTCGCCGCTGAACGCGACGAACACGATGGTACGGGCGGGTTGGCGCCCGGCGAGCTGGCGGGCGACCTCGAGCAGCGCGGCGGTGCCAGAGGCGTTGTCGTCCGCGCCGTTGTGCACTCGGCCCGTCGAGTCGGGATCCATGGCGCCGAAGCCGCCCAGGCCCAAGTGATCGTAGTGCGCGCCGATCACCACGATTTGCCCGCGCAGCGCGGGCGACGCGCCCGGCAGGATCGCCACCACGTTGCGCGTAGACAGGCCGCCGAGTGTCGTATGGAGCACCGCGGGGGCGTCGGGCGGAATCGTGAACACCTGGAATGTCGTACGGAGTCCGGCGCGCTCGAAGCCGTCCCGGATGTAGACGCCGGCGCGGCTCAATCCACCGGTGCCTACGCCGCGGCCTTCCTGTCGATCGTCGGCGAGGAAGCGGACATCGGCGAGGACACGATGCGCAGCGGGTGAGAGCGTGTCCTGCGGGGTGGGGGCGACCAAGGTCGCCGTCACGAGCAGCACCGTCGTGATCATGGTGTAACGCTAGCCACCCCGTCCCGTGTCGGGAAGCGTTAGATTGCTCCGCTCCATGATCGTTCCGCAGACGTTCGCCACTGTTTTCGCGCGCACCCTGGACCTGTTTCGCGACCCCGCCGCGAAAGAGGATCAGAAGGTGCAGTTTCGGGCGCTGGTAGAGCAACTGAAGTCCGACGCCGTGACGGTCACGATCGATGGAGGCCGGTTGGCGGTCAACGGGACGCCGCTCGAGGGCGCGGCGTACGCGGCGCTCGGGCAGCGGCTCGAATTCCACTCCGTGGCGGAGATTCGGATTCCGGCGACCCCGCCCCCCGCGGAGATGTTCGAGCTGCTCCGGGCGCTCGCCGACCAGCCCGGGGAGGACGACGTTCCCGCGCGCCTGCGGGCGACGGGCGCGCAGCGGATCAGCGTCGCCATCCAGAGAAATGTCGCGTCGGTCCCGTTGGCGGACGCGCCGCGGGTCTCGCACCAGGTTCCGGCTCCTCCTCCGCCGGCCGATGTCCCCGCGCTCCTCCAGGAGGACCACCCGCCGGCATTCGCGCCTGCGGTCGCGGCGGCGCGCTCGTCGACGGATCTCATCGCCGAGCTGCAGCGCAAGCCTACGGGCCCGCAAGTCCCCGATTTGCTCGCGGTGCTCAGCCGCCAGCTCGAGACCGCGATGCGCGCGAACCGCCTCGAGCAGGCGCTGGCGATCGTGGCAGGCATCGTGCGGGCGGAGCAGTCGATCGGCGACGAGGCGCGGCGGCGGCAGTACTCGATCGCCCTGAAGCGTCTCTACACCAAACCGCTGCTGGAAGGGATCGCGCACCTGGTCCCGATGCCGGCGCAGCGCGACGCGGCGTTGCTCGCCTTGCAGCGGGCAGGTGAGAGTGGCGTCGAAGTGCTGCTGGATCTGCTCGTCGCCGCCCCGACGATCGACGAACGGCGCGGCATCTTCCAGGCCCTGACGGGCATGAAGGAAGGCACCGATCAGCTGGTCCACATGCTCGGCCACCATCAGTGGTTCGTGGTGCGTAACGTAGCGGAGCTGGTAGGGGAGCTGGGGTTGGAGGAGGCGGTGCCGGCGCTGGCGCGGCAACTGGACCATGAAGACGAGCGCGTGCGCAAAGCCGTGGCGCTCGCGCTCGCCAAGACCGGGTCGCGCTCGGCCGCCGAGCCGCTGCGGCGAGCGCTCAAGGACAAGTCACCCGAGGTCCGCATTCAAGCGGCCGTCGGCGTCGGAGGCCGCAAGGCGAGTGCGCTGGCGATGCCGCTCGTGGTCGCGATGGGAGAGGAGGAAAACGAAGCGGTCGAGCAGGAGCTGATGCTCGCGCTGGGACGGATCGGCAGCCCCGACGCGGTACAGGCCTTGATCAAGTTCGCCCAGCCGGGCGGCAAACTGTTCGGCCGCAAGCCGACGGCGTTGCGCGTCACCGCCGTCGAAGCGCTGCGACTCGCCGCCACGCCGGCGGCCATCGGCACGCTCGAGGGTCTGGGCGCGGACAGCGACAAGCAGGTACGGGCGGCCGCCCAGGCGGCCGTGCGCGATTTGAAACAAAAGTAGGGATGTATTAGCGTGGGGGCATGGACGACGCCCCGCGTCCTTCCAGCTCCCGCGTGAATCCCGTAAAGGTGTACGGTGGCGGCGGTGCCTCGCGCTCCGCCGCCCCAAAGAGAGCGAGCCCGGCGCTGGCCGGCATTCTCGTCGGCATTCCGGCTGCGTTCCTGTGGGCCCTCGTCGCCTATGTGACTCACTACGAGATCGGCTGGGTCGCTTGGGGCGTCGGCGCCCTCATCGGTCTTGCTGTCGCGAAATCCGCGCACGAGCCGAGCGCGACCCTGGGTCCCACCGCGGCCGCGATCGCCGTCGCGGCACTCCTCTGCGGCAAGATTCTCATCCTGGAATTCGCCCTGCCGCCGATTCTGCGCGGCGAGTTGTTGAAGAACCGCGAGGCGACGGCGGCGATGTTTCTGGTCGACATGGGGATCCATCACTCCTTTTCCCCCGAGCTTCAGGCCGCGCTCCAGAGCGTCCAGGATCGCAAGGGTGCGGTGTCGCCCGAAGAGCGCGAGGACTTGCAGGCGCGGATGCAGGCCGAGGCGTTGGCGCGCGTCGCGTCCGCCACCCAAGCGGAGCGCGAGCGCGTGGTCGGGGTGAACTCCCAAGGTATTCTCGACGCGATGGGGTTCTTCGGTGCCCTGAAGGAGTTGTTCAGTTTCTGGGACCTGCTCTGGATCTTCCTGGCGGTCTCGAGCGCCTTCAAGATCGCGCAAAGGGGATGAAGCGGCGCGAGTTCGCCGCTGCCGCTACATCCACACTGGCAGGAACGCTCCTCCCGTGGGCGCACCAAGGACCCCGCTCCCGCCCGCGTCCCTCGCCATCGCAGCTGGCGTGGCAACGCGACGAGCTGGCCCTCTTCCTCCATTTCGGCGTCAACACGTTCACGGATCGCGAGTGGGGAGACGGGCGCGAAGACCCCGCCGTCTTCGCGCCCACCGGCCTCGATGCACGCCAGTGGGCGCGCACCGCGCGCGCCGCCGGTGCCCGCGCGCTCATCCTCACGGCCAAGCACCACGACGGCTTCTGCCTCTGGCCCAGCCGGCTGACGCAGCACTGCGTGGCGCGCAGCCCGTGGCGCGGCGGCACGGGCGACGTGGTGCGCGAATTCACTGACGCTTGCAAGCAGGAGGGGCTCCGGGCGGGCCTCTACCTCTCGCCCTGGGATCGCAACGCGCCGGTGTACGGCGACTCGCCGCGCTACAACGACTTCTACTGCGACCAGCTGACGGAGCTGCTCACGCGCTACGGGCCGATTGCCGAAGTGTGGTTCGACGGCGCGAACGGCGAGGGACCGAACGGTCGGCGCCAGGTCTACGACTGGCCGCGCGTGTTCGGGTTAGTGCGACGGCTCCAGCCGCAGGCGGTCATGTTCTCCGACGCCGGCCCCGACCTGCGCTGGTGCGGGAATGAGAACGGCGTCGCGGGGGACCCCAACTGGTCCACGATGGACCCGGCCGCTGTGCCGTACCCGGGAGCGCCGGGAGACGCGGTGATCGCCGCGCTGCAGCACGGGGATCCGCAGGGGTCGGTGTGGCGCCCCGCCGAGACCGACGTGTCCATCCGCCCGGGCTGGTTTCATCACGCGGTCGAGGACGAGCGGGTGAAGACGGTGGATCAACTCACGGACATCTGGTTCACATCGGTCGGGCGGAACTCGAAGTTGTTGCTCAATGTCCCGCCGACCCGCGACGGCGTTCTCCACGCAACCGATGTCACTCGGCTCGCGGCGTTGCGAGCCCGGCTGACGACCCTATTCGCCGAGGATTATGCGTTCGGACGGCGTGTGCAGTGGCGCGCCAACGGGCCCCGCGCCGGCGCCGGCGAGATCGATCTGGGACGGACCGTAACCGCCGGGATCGTCCGGCTGGAAGAGGACATCGTCCAAGGTCAGCGCGTGGTGCGCTACGCGGTCTACGGAGCGGTGGACGGCCCGTGGCAGACGCTGGCCGTCGGGACGACGATCGGTCACCGGAAACTCGACCGGTTCGCCGCGACTCCGGTGCGACGCTTGCGCGTGGTCGTCGAAGACGCGGTGGCGCCGCTGCCCAGCCAGCTGCGGATCGGGGTGTACGCGCCTGGTCCTACCGCGGCACAAAGTCCTGGGTAAGGTTCGAGCCGCCGCGCCGCCACCTTCGAGCGCTTGTTAGGCGGCGATCTCACCGGAGCCCAATCAGCCGCAACGCAATTCTACCACGGACGACAGCCGCCGTCAGCTTCAGGCGCTTGTTAGGCCGCGGCGTCACGACGGGCCCTCATCAGCAGCTGCCCGGACGCGTTTCCAAAGCGCCTCTGGCATGTTGGCCTGCCACACGCGTCCGAGGCACGCTCGGAAGCGATCGCTAGACGCCGCGAGCTGCTCTGCGCGGTCGATGAAGTGCGCACCGTGGTCGCTCAAGAGATCCTCAAGCGGACCCGCCGCGATGACCCCGAGTTGATGATCCAGCCTCGCGCCTTCGATGAGATGCAAGATGATGCGCCATGCCGGCTCTGGGTCCTGTTTGACGAGTTCGCCGACCTTCTCCCAGGCCCAGAAGGAATCCTCATAAGCGAACCAGGCCGTCACGATCCTCTCAAGCCAGGGATCGAGTGTTCTCACGACGGCCGGGGGGTCGCCGCTATTGTAGTCGTTAGTTCCAGCAATTGCGCGTTCCGCCCGGCTCCAAACGTCCAGGGCGATATCGTGCTCGTCTGGAGGATGGCTCCGCTGGCGGGCCATCCGCCACAGGCAGCGCCGAACGAGAACGGATTCGGAGGCGGCCCGTTCCACCTCGTCAATTACCGCCGAACCGTGGAGCTGCATCACGGCACGAAGCGGGGAGAACGTGTCGTAGCTTGTGAACCCATACTGAGGGCCGCGACGGATTATCTCCATGGCCAGCATTAACGCCGTCTCAGCATCTTCGCGAATTAACTGATCGAGCTCGTGAGCGTCGGGTCCGTACTCTGCATTGTCGAGATAGGAGCTTACGAGGATTGGAATATCCAGAGGCTTCGGGCGGTGGGCACTTGCATCAAGCTTTTCGGAAGGAACGATCCGTCCGAGATTCGCGTTTCCTAGCACCAGCTCTCGGACGCGGCCCTCAAACCTCCTGCCATGCCGTTCAAGCAAGAACTGCAGTCGGTGCCAGACCTGCTCCAGCACGTCATAGTCTTCAGGGCGCTGCCGAACGAACTCCTCGAAGAGGGGCCAAGCCCGTTCCGGATCATTGTCAATCCACTCTTCCCAGATCGACAAGGTGCGGCTCGGCGGCCTGGGCTCCGATGAGCGGCTGCGGGACCAGTCGAACCGCTTGAGGTAGGCTGCCACCAGGTCAGCGGGCGAGGCTGACGGATCTGTCACAGTACCAAGCCGCGGCCTAACGGATTGCGCTTAAGCTGCGGCGCGCGGAAGAAGAAGGTGTCATTCAATATCCTAGGCGCGCCGCCAGCTTCAAGCGCCTCTTAGGCGGCTCAATCTGCGTCCTTAGGGCTCAGGATCGATGCCACTGTATCGCAAGCCTGAAAAAGCCGAAGCGAATCGGCCTGCGTCCATGACGTCGGATCTCGCCCATGCAGGATCCAATGTCGGTTTATCAAACTTGGCCGAGACTTCGAAAAAGGATGAGACTGGAAAACGACACCAACAAAGGCTTCGAGAGAAGCCCAAACCAGTGCGCTAATTCCCTTGCTCTCCTTGTATCTGGCGCCAGCCGTCTTGCGAGGTGACTGCAATGTTGTCAATTGATCGCCCGCTGTCGCGACGAGTCCCTCGAGGACCGCCAGTAACGCCGGAACTGTCACAAGGAACCGACCTTTCGTATAGGCGTATTGGCACTGCTCGAGAAGAGGTAACCAGGGTCTGATGGCCTCACGGTGTTTCAGCCTGTTCATCATCTCTCTGAATCGCGTGCCACGCTTCTGTTTATACATGTGGAGGAACGATTCGTCGATCTCTGAGGGACTCCGTGTATGCTCCAACAGCCCGTGCACCAATGCGGGTGGCGCCCACATAGGAACTGTCCATCCCGCTGCGCCCAGTTGACGCGCCGAAGCCTCCAGGTCCTTGAACTGCCCGTCGATGCGCTCGACAATTCGCGCGAATTGTTGCTGCCAGCCCGCTACGGCTTGGCTCAGATCTGAAAAGGGTGTAGAGAAAGCCTGCGCAAGTCGGTTGTATTGGTCTTGGATTCCGCTAAGGGCCGCAGCGAGAGATTGGGCATACTCGCGCTGCTGACGCTCAAACGCCTCAGCGATTGATCGAAGGTACTGGGCTAGGCGGTCGAAACTCTCGGGCGCCTCGTCCCTCTCCGGACGATCTTCCGAGGGCATTTGGATTGAGCCGCCTAACGGATGACTCTGAAGCTGCGGCGCACAGAAGAAGGATTCATTCCTTAATCTACGCACGCCGCGAGCTTCAGGCGCGTGTTAGGCGACGGGTTCATTGCGCTCCCGAGTAAATTGTGAACCATGACAATCTGCGTCTATTGCCGTGTCATCACTGACGGCGACACCACCAAGGCACATGTGTTTCCTGAAGCTCTGGGCAATCGTGACTTGATTCTTCCAGCGGGCACAGAATGCCGTAAATGCAACCATTACTTTGGCCATGAACTCGATAGCGCCATAGCAACACACCCGAACGTCGCCATGGCGCTGCTATACCTAGACGTGAAGGGCAAGCAAAAAACGCCCCGGAAGATGCTCGGGTCCGTTGAGCGAAAACTGTCGGAACCCGGGACTTCAACGTTAAACTTCTCAATTGATCGGCCCAAACTGACCTTCACTGCTGAGGGTGGTGTCGAGTTTGAATCGGTCGTAAAGGTGCCTTCTGGTTTTCGACTCTCGTGCTTTCGCAGGGGGCTTCATCACGTTGCGACGAGCATCGTTGCCTATCATGAGGGCCCGGAAGCCGTGCTCGACGCTCGATTTGATCCGGTACGTAACTACATTCGACGTCCGCGCACGCGCTCTCAGGCCTGGTCTTATCTCGATGATAGCCCACCACTCAAGCAGATCCCAGCCGTTGTCTGGGGAGGGGAAGTTGCTGTCAATAATGGGAAGATCATTGCGATGCAGTTCTTTCAAACGGTGTACGTGGTGGACCTATTGAACTCGGGGGAACTCATCAAGCTCGCCGCGGAAAAGAAAGTGAAGCTAATTGGGCCGGATGTTGCGAAACTTCCCGACATCGTTATCAAGGGCGGGGCGCGTCCGGAAGCTCCGCCCGCCGCCTAACGGGGTACACTTAAACTGCGGCGCGCTGAAGAAAGATTCATTCCTTAACGTCCGCGCGCCGACAGCTCAAGCGTTTGTTAGGCGGCTCCGCTCAATCCCGGCACGACAATGAGTACTTGATTTCCATCTGCATCGTGAAGCAGTTCGCGCCGCCATGTTTGCCGGTCCGTTTCGTAGACCTGAAACGCGCCGCGAGCTTGCGCTTCGACAAGGCGCCCCTTCAGGGTGAAGCTCACGCGGTGTCCGGCAGCCTTGAAAGCATTGATCGCGACATTTGGCGCGGCAATCGGCGACCGGTCATCCAAGGCATGTAACTGCGGTCCGTCCCATGCGAAATAGCGAGGACCGACAGCAATTCCCTGCCACTCCAGGGCGCTGTCTGACAAACGATGGTCTTCTAACTCAGCGACTAGCCGTATTACAAACTCTGTGGCGACGCCCGCCAGTCGAGCATCCTTAGGGCTGGCCATTCGCTTATGTGTTAAGGCATCAGCCAACTGCACTGCTGATCGCGCAAACGAGCGGGTTTCCTCGTTACTGCCGCCGGCGAGCGTAACCGTCAAATACGATTCCAGCTGATGCTTTGAATCCGTGGGGCTGGGAACGGGATCCTTGGAGCGCCAATGGGCTTCCGGTCGAAAGACGGCCTGGGCCAACGAAATGAGTGCGTCGCGGGCAAATGAGCCGGCCGTCTGGCACTGCTCAGGCGTGTCAAGGTGCGGAAGCGCTTCGTGAAGGTGCTGGAGCGTGCGCTCGGTACGTTCCCAAGACATATCGACCGAATACTAACTCGCGCGCGAAAGGAGGAGCCGCCTAACCGTAATTTGACTGGTCTTTCCAGACTACTAAAGGCGTATCAAGACCGCTACCTAACCCGCACGAACAGTCATAACTCGGTTTGTTAGACTGTTCGGCAGGCCGCGCACGCCCCCGGTCCTACCGCGCCACGAAATCCTGCGTAGGCTCGAGCCGCCGCGCGAACGCGGCCAGCAGTCGCGCCGCCCGGTCTAGATCCTCGAGCGCCACCATCTCGCTGGGGCTGTGCATGTAGCGGTTGGGGACGCTCACGAGGCCCGTCGGAACCCCCCGTAACACGTTGTAGATCGCGTCGGCGTCGGTGCCCGTGTCGTGCGGCGCCGCTTGGATCGTGTACGAGATCTTTTCCTTTTCGGCGCATTCGACCAGCAGATCGAACACCACCGGGCTCACCGACGAGCCGCGCGACAACACGACGCCGCCGCCCAGATGGTGGTCGCCCGCCTGCTTCTTGTCCGCTCCGGGGTAGTCGGTGGCGTGCGTCACGTCCACCACGAGCGCCACCTGCGGATCGAGACCGGCGGCGCTGGTGCGCGCGCCGCCGCCCTGCCAGGCGATCTCCTCGCGCGTCGTCGCCACCGCGAACACGGCCGCGTGCTTGGGCCGGTCCGCGGCCAGGCGGCGCACCGCCTCGGCCACGACGTACGCACCGATGCGGTTGTCGATGCTGCGGGACACGATGCGGCCGTTCGGATACTCCTGGACGGCCGTGTCGAGTACGCCCGCGTCACCCACGCGCACGCGCTCCCCGGCCTCCGCCTTGCTCGCCGCCCCGATATCGATCCACAGGTCAGCGACCTTCGAGACCTTGTCCAGCTCTTCCTTCTTGAGGTGGTGCACCGCCTTCTTCCCGATGACGCCGCGCACCGGGCCGGAGCGGCCCAGCAGCAGCACCCGCTGACCCACCAGCACCTGCGAGTCCCAGCCGCCGATGCCCGCGAAATACAGGTAACCGTCGTCGTCGATGTGCGTGATCTGGAGGCCGATCTCGTCGATGTGTCCCGCCAGCATCAGGCGCGGCTTCCCCTTCGGGTTCAGGGCCGCGACCGAGTTGCCCTGCACGTCGGCCCAGACTTCGTCGGCAAAGCCCTCGGCCTCCGCGCGCCACACGCGTGCCGGCGCCTGCTCGAAGCCCGAGGGCCCCGCCGTGTCGAGAAGCTTCTTCAGGAATCCCAACGTCTGACTCGTCATGCGCCCGCCTTCCGGGAACGGGGGAGGTTGAGACGGCGCCGAACGCTGTCGGCGGCGACACTGTCTATGAACTGGGCCTGATAACCGGCGCGCACAGGGATAGCCGAGACCCTGATGGACGTGCCGGGAGGGGGCGCAATGTCGAAGCGGAGAATCGCCGACAGGCCGGTCCACGTCCGGCCCGCCCCGAAAATGAAGTTGCCGAGGGACTGCGCGATCGGCTTCCCCTTGTGCCACACCACCGGCTGCAACACGTGGGGGTGGTGACCGAGGACGATGTCGGCCCCCGCGTCCACCAACCCTTCGTAAAAGCGTCGCAGCGAGGGTTGCGGCTCCTCCGCGAACTCGGTACCGGCGTGGACGCTCACGACGACCAGGTCGGCCCGGCCCTCGGCCTTCACCCGCTGGAGCGCCGGGTAGATCCAACGCGGGTCGCCCCACGCGACGTAGTCCGCGCCCTCGTGACTATAGAAGTCGTCCGGCGCCGCGTTCCACGCGCGTGTCACCGCGAAGAACGCGACGCGCCACCCGTGACTGCGCACGATGACGGGCTGCTCGGCCATCGGCCGGCCGAGTGCCGAGCCGACGAACAGGATGCCAGAGCGCGTCAACTGTCGCATCGTTTCTTCCACGGCCGAACGCCCACCGTCCCAGCCGTGGTTGTTCGCGGTGCTCAGGATGTCGAACCCGGCGCGGGCCAGCGATTGCGCCGCGACGAGCGGAGCGGTGAAGACAAACCCGCTGGTGTCGCGGTGGCGCGTCTGCAGCGCGATCGCGCTCTCGAGGTTGCCGAACAGGATGTGCGCCGCCCGCAGCGTGTCGACGACGGCCGCGAAGGGATACAGCGTGTCGCCCTGCAACAGGCGATCGAGCGCTTCGCGGCGGCCGAGGTTGATGTCGCCCACCGCATACAGACGCAACGTGTCCCGGGGTCCCGCTCCCGCCTGGAGGGTCCCCAGCAGCACGTGACACGACGTCAACACGGCAAGAAAGGTCATGGGCGTCAACCGTCGATCAATTTAGCCAACAACTCGGCAGCCTCCACCAAGCGCGGCCCGGGTCGCGACGTGTACGCGTTGCCGTCGAGGAACACGAGCCGAGCGGCGCCGAGCAGCGCTCGCGCGTCGGGGTCGGTGACCGCGGCCACCTCGCGCCGGGCCCGCGGCACGTCGAACCCGCACAGCGCGACGACGACCACGTTGGGTGCGAGCGCCCTGAGCTCCGGCCAGGTCCGCGTCACCGAGCGGTCACCGGCGCGGGCCCCGACGTCAACACCGCCCGCCGCCGCGACGAGCTCCGGCACCCAATGGCCGGCGACGTAGGGTGGGCCGACCCACTCGACAACCAGAACGCGGGGCTGTGTAGGGGCACGGCGTTGCCGCGCCCCTACACGTCTCAACCTGTACTGGAGGCCAGCCACCAATTCCTCCGCTTCGCCCTGCAGATCGAGCGCATCCCCGACCTTGCCGATGTCGTCGAACACACCCGCGAGATCGTGCGCGTGCAGCGTGACGACGCGAGGATGGCTCGGCAAACCGGCGAGTAGGGGCGCAGCATGCTGCGCCCCTACATCGGCCGCACAGACGTCGCACAACGTTTGGCCGATGATGACGTCGGGCCTGAGGCGCTCGAGCGCCGCGAAGTCGATCGTGACCGGCGGTTCACCGTTGCGCCGGGCGTCGGCCATGCGCCGATCGATCTCCGCGGAAGGGAGGGCGGCGTCGACCGTGGTGCGCGTGACCCGGGGCAATGTCCGCACCTCGGGGGGCCAGTCGCATTCGTGCGACACGCCGGCGAGCCATCCACCCGCTCCGAGCGCGGCCACGATCTCCGTGCCGGCGGGAAATAGGGATACGATGCGCATGCCTCGATCGCGGCGCGTAGGGGCACGGCATTGCCGTGCCCCTACATGACCGCCCGCCCTACGATTTCTGCGACGCGACCCGGAACAAGACCACGCCCATCGCGGCGAACAACAGCACCGCGAGCACGTTGGAGGCCGCGAGCGCGCCCAACGCGTGGAAGATTGGCACCTTCTCGGCCAGCGCATCGGCGGATCCCAAGAAACCCGCGATCGCCGCGAGCACGATCCCGCAGATTGCCCCGCCCGCGATGAGGCCGCTCGAGAACAATACGCCCGGGCCCGACTCGAGCTCGGCGATCGATTGCTGGCTCGTCTTGGCGCGGCGCTCGATCAGCCAGCGGATCACGCCGCCCGCGAACATCGCCGACGAGGTCGAAATCGGGAGGTACACGCCCACCGCCACCGGCAGCGCCTGCACACCCATCAGCTCGATCGCGATCGTGATGAAGACGCCCAGGAGCACCAGGGTCCACGGCAGCTTGCGCGTCAGAATGCCGTCGGTGATGAGCCCCATGATCGTCGCCTTGGGTGAATCGAGGCGAGGGATGGCGCGGCCTGTGAACTCGTGGATGCGCCCGCCGATGCCCGGGTCGAGCACGTAACGCAGTTCGTGCGTGGCGGGGTCCATCAGATACTTGCCCGCGGCCACACCCTCCGTGACGACGTAGACTCGAACGACTTGGTAGGTGGCGTGGTCGGAATCGCTCCCCGCGGCAATGCGGAACCCGGACATCGTTTCGGGCAGGACTTCGACCGCCGCGCGTTTGCCATCGGCAGCCGGCGCCAGCGCCGCGGCGCTGAAAGCGGGATGGCTTTCGGGCACAGGGTAGGTATAGGCGCGATTGAGCAATGTGAGGGTGTATCCCACGACCAGCGCCGACCCCAGCGCGCCGACCAGAATAGCGACCTGCTGACGGCGCGGCGTCGAGCCCACCAGAAACCCGGTCTTCAAGTCCTGCGACGTATTCCCCGCGACCGCCGTCGCGACGGCGACGACCGCGGCGATCGAAATCGCCTGGAGGCGGTGATCCACTCCCGTCCAACCAATCGCTACGAAGATCAAACACGTGCCCAGCAGCGCGGCGATCGTCATCCCGGAAATCGGGTTCGCTGACGAACCGATCTGCCCACAAATGCGCGACGACACCGTCGCGAAAAAGAACCCGAAGATCACGATCAGGATAGCGCCCAGCAGGTTGACGTGCACCTGCGGCAGCAGCGCCAGCACGATGGCGAGGACCACGGAGCCGCCCAGCGTAATCGAGATCGGCAGGTCGTCTTCAGTGCGCAGCTTGGTCAACGCCTGACCCACGCGCGAATCGCGCAGGTCTTTGAGGCTCGAGGCGAACGAGCTGATGATCGTGGGGAGTGAGCGCGCCAGCGCGATGATGCCGGCCGAGGCGACGGCGCCGGCCCCGATATAGAAAATGAAGCTGGAGCGAATCTCGCCCGGGCTCATGTCGCGGATCAGCTTGACCGGCGGGAAGCCGAACGGCTCGCTCAGTCCCGAGCCCACCAGCTTGATGGCGGGGGCGAGAACCAGGTAGGCGAAGCACCCGCCTGCGAACAGGTAACCCGCGATGCGCGGCCCGATGATGTAGCCCACGCCCATCAACTCGGGCGAGATCTCGGCGGACACGGCCGCGCCTGGATAGAACTTGAGCGCCTTGCCCGGCACATCGGGCCACAGCTTCAAGCCGCCCATCAGGAACTTGTAGACGAATCCCAGCCCGAACGCCTGGAACACGCGCTTCGCCTGCAGCCCGCGTTCCTCCCCCGCGATCAAGACTTCGGCGCACGCCGTGCCCTCTGGATAGATCAGCGTGTCGTGCTCTTTCACGATGAGCGCGCGCCTGAGCGGAATCATCATCAGCACGCCCATCAGCCCGCCCACGGTGGCGAGGATCGCGACGCGGCTGATGTCGAGATCGTACCCCATGAGCAGAATCGCCGGAATCGTGAACACCACGCCTGACGCGACGGCGTCGCTCGCTGAGCCGGTCGTCTGGACGATGTTGTTCTCGAGGATCGACGTTCGGCCGAGGGCGCGGAAGATCGTAATGGACAGCACCGCGAGGGGGATCGAGGTGCTCACCGTGAGGCCGATCTTCAGCGCCAGGTAGACACTCGACGCGCTGAAAATCAGCCCGAGGAAAACGCCCAGGATGAGGGCGCGCGGCGTCAGCTCGGGAAGAGTCTGCGAGGCTGGTACGTACGGCTGGTGCGTCGTCATAGGCGGCAGAATCTGCGTCCCAACCCGCACCCGTGTCCAGCCAGAACCGCGCGAACTTCGGCGCCGCCGCCGGGGTATAGCGGGCCCGATGCCCGAGACCACCGACTCGCACCTCCCCGCGCTGCGCCAGGCCCTGGCCGGGCGCTACGACGTGCAGGCACCGATCGCGCGGGGCGGGATGGGGCTCGTGTACCTCGCCCGCGAGCTGCGGCTCGACCGGCCCGTCGCCGTCAAGCTGTTGCCGCCCGAGCTGGCGGCGGACGGGCCCTGCCGGGAGCGCTTCCTGCGCGAGGCCCGCACCGCGGCGTCGCTGGCCCACCCCAACATCGTTCCGATCTACGCGGTGCACGAAGTCGGCGAATTCGTCTTCTTCACGATGGCGTACGTCGACGGGGAGACGCTGGCGCAACGCGTCGTGACGCGCGGTCCCCTGAGCGCGGAAGACGGCGCCCGGCTGCTCGCCGAGGTGGGTGAGGCGCTCGCCTACGCACACGCGCGCGGCGTCGTCCATCGGGATGTGAAGCCCGACAACATCCTCATCGAGACGGCGACGGGCCGCGCGCTGCTCGCCGACTTCGGGATCGCCCACGTCAGTCCGGGCGGCCGGCCCGCCGCCCCGCGCGGGCCCGTGCTGGGCACCGCAGCCTTCATGAGTCCGGAGCAGGCGCGCGGCGAGCCGGTGGACGCGCGCAGCGATGTCTACTCGCTCGGCGTCGTCGCCTTCTACGCGCTATCGGGGCGGCTGCCGTTCGACGCGGCGACCGACGGAGCGACCATGGTTCTCCACATCACCGAACCGGCGCCGGCGCTCCGTACTGTCGCGCCCGCCATTCCGCCGCGCCTCGCATTCGTCGTGGATCGCTGCCTCGCCAAGGACCCGTGGGCGCGATTCCCCGACGTCGCGGCGCTGGTCCGCGCCGTCGTCGACGCGGTCGAGCCGCCCCAGGCGCCGCTCGCGGTGCGGGCGTTCCTGATCCGCGGGAGAAATCGGGGGCTCATGGGGCTCGCGCTCCTCCCCGTCGCCGTGCTCACCTGGCTCTCCACGGGCGACCTGGCGCTGCGCGCCGCCGCCACCGCCGCGTGCGCCGCGGCGCTGCTGCTTCCGGTGTTCACCGCGATCGTTCGCGTGCGCCGGCTGATCGCATCGGGGTACCGGCACGACAGCCTCGTCGCGGCCCTCGCGGCGGAGCGGGGGCGGCGGCGGGAGGAGCTGGCGTTCGTGTATGGCGCGGCGCCCAGTGGCTTCGAACGGAGCATGGGACGGCTGGCGCGCGTCGCGGTCCTCGTCGCCGGGACGGTCGTCTGGGTGCCCGGCGCGCCGCCCGAGCTGCTCGCCGGGGCGGGTGTCGTCGCCGTGCTCGCGGCGGTCGTGGCGCGGGCGCGCACCGAGCTGCGCACCGACCCGCGCGGCGAGCGGCGGCTGCGGTTCTGGCGTGGCCCCTTCGGCCGCTGGCTGTTCCGCGCCGCCGACATAGGCCTGCGACGCGGGCCCCCCATCGTCACGATCTTGGGGAGCGGGGACGGACGGCTCGAGACGCCGGCCTGAGCCCGGCGTTAGTATAGGGTGCGATGACGCCCCTACCTTCCGACCAGCTCTTCCTCGACTTCCAAACGGCACTCGCCGGACGCTACTCGCTCGAGCGCGAGCTGGGGCGCGGCGGCATGGGGATCGTGTACCTCGCCCGCGATCTTCGGCTCGAGCGCGTCGTCGCGGTCAAGCTCCTGCCACCCGACCGCGCAAAAGACACCGCGGCGCGTGAGCGCTTCGTGCGGGAGGCGCGTACGGCGGCGCAGCTGTCTCACCCCCACATCATTCCCATCCACGCGGTGGAGGAATTCGGCGAGTTCGTCTTCTTCGTCATGTCGTTCGTGGACGGCGAAACCCTGGGCGCCCGGGTGCGGCGGGACGGCGCGCTCAAGCCGCACGACGCGGCCCGCATCCTCCGCGAAGTGTCCTGGGCCCTCGCGTACGCCCACGGTCAAGGCGTGATTCACCGCGACGTGAAGCCCGACAACATCCTGCTCGAGCGGGCCGGCCGAGCCCTCGTCGCCGATTTCGGTATCGCGCGGCTCGTGCAGGCGCCGGACAAGCCAGGCGAGGGAGAATTGGTCGGCACGCCCGAATACATGAGCCCCGAGCAGGCGAGCGGCGGACAGCTCGACGGCCGCAGCGATCTCTATTCCCTCGGCGTGGTCGGGTACTATGCCCTGTCGGGGCGCCTGCCGTTCACGGCTCCGTCCGTCCCGGCGCTGCTCGCCCAGCAGGTCACCAAGGCGTGCCCGCCGCTCACCGCGCCGGGTGCGCCGCAGTCCCTCGTGTCGGCCGTCGAGCGCTGCCTCGCGAAGGATCCGGCGCAGCGGCCGCAGAGCGGCGAGCAGCTGGCGACCGTTCTGGGCACGGCGCTCGATGCGCGGCGCGACCTGCCGGTCCCCGTACGCGCGTTCCTGAGCGAGAGCCGAGGACAGTCGCGCTCACGGTTCGCGGCGCCGTTCGTGGCGGCGGCCTTCGTCATCCCGGCCGGCCTGCAACTGTTGCTCAATGCTGTGTTTGCCGGATCGCCGCCGGCGGTGTTTCGCGACGGGGTGACCGTCATCTTCTTGACCTTGATGATGGGAGCCGCGGCGTCTCCGCTGGTCCTGGTGCTGCGGAGTCTGCGGCGCTTGCTGCGGTCCGGCTATCGCCATGAAGACGTCCTGCTCGGTTTCGAGCAGGAGCTGGCCCGTCGGCGCGAGGAGCAGGAGTTCGCCGGCGGTGATGCGCCCAAATGGTGGGAGCGGACGATGCGCTCCAAGATGTACGCATCACTCGGGGTCGCGGCCGCGACCGGCGTCGCGTCGTTCTTCGTGCCGTATCCCGCGGCCTTGTGGGTCTTCGCGCTCTTCGGACTCTCCTGCGCTACCGCCGTCGTCACCGGCTATGCGGCGCTCGAGGCGAGCCGCGGCGCTCTGGACGACGCCGACCGGCGGCGGCTGTCCTTCTGGAAGGGCCGCGTCGGCCGGTGGCTCGTGAAGTTGGCTGGGCTCGGTTTGAGGCGGAATCTCGTAGCGCTCCCTGCTCCCGATCGCCCCACCGAAGTCGCGCTCGGCCTCGCTGCGGTCGAGCTATTCGAGGCGCTCCCCAAGGAGACCCGGCAGCAGCTCGGCGACCTGCCGGCGGTCGTGCGCGGGCTCGAGGAGCGCGTGCGGCGGTTGCGCGGCAATCGGCAAGAGCGGCGGCTCGGTGAAGCGCTGGGCGCGCTCGAAGCGATCCGCTTCGACCTGCTGCGGCTGCACGGTGGTGTCGGGACTGTCGATGGATTGACGGCTGATCTGACCGCCGCGCGCGTGATCGGCGAGCACGTCGACGCGCTGCTCGAGGTGCTCTAGTTCCTGACGCGCGCCAGCTGGTCCACGGCAGCCTTCAGCATCTCTTCCGTCTTACAGAACGCAAACCGAATCCACGTGCGGCCCAGCCCGGGACGGGAGCAGAAACTCGAGCCCGGCACCGTCGCCACGCCGTGCTCGGTCGTCAACCACTCGGCGAACTCTACGTCGGCCAGCTCCGACAGATCGGAGAAATCCGCGATCACGTAATACGCGCCCTGGGGCGGCTGACACTTGAAGCCCGCCTTGACCAGCCCCGCGCACAGGATGTCGCGCCGCCGCCGGTAGTCCCGCGCCAACCCTTCGTAGTAGTCGTCTCCCAGCGTCTCGAGCGCTACGGCGACGCCTTCTTGCAGGGGCGCCGGCGCGCCCACGGTGAGGAAGTCGTGCACCTTGCGGATCGCGTCCGTTACGTCCGGTGGCGCCACGATCGTGCCGATGCGCCATCCCGTCACGCTGAATGTCTTCGATGCCCCGCTGATCGTGATCGTCCGCTCCGCCATCTCCGGGAGCGTCGCGATCGGGATGTGCTCGCCCTCGTAATAAATGTGCTCGTAGATCTCGTCGGTCACCGCAAAAGCGTCATGGCGCCGGCACAGGTCGGCGATGCCTTCGAGCTCGGCGCGGGTGAGCACACGTCCCGTCGGGTTGTTCGGCGTGCAGACCACGACCGCCCGCGTGCGGGGACTGAATGCCGCCGCCAGGCGGTCGAGATCGAGGGGCTCCCCCGACACGAGCGGCACGAACACCGGGCGCGCGTCGCACAGGATCGCGTCGGGGCCGTAATTCTCGTAAAAAGGCTCAAAAACGATGATTTCGTCCCCGGGGTTGATCACGGCAAGTAGCGACGCCGCCATGGCTTCGGTCGCTCCGCAGGTGACTGTGACCTGCGTCATTGGATCGACGGCCAGGCTGTACCAATCTTGGTACTTCGCGGCCAGGGCATTGCGGAGGCGGGCCGCGCCCCAGGTGATGGCGTACTGGTTGACGTCATCCCGGATCGCGCGGGCCGCCGCCTCTTTTAGGACAGCGGGGGCGGGGAAGTTGGGAAACCCTTGGGCGAGATTGATGGCGCCGTGCTCGTTCGCGAGGCGCGTCATTCCGCGAATCACCGATTCCGTGAAGCCGTGCGTGCGGCGGGCGGTGCGCATGCACAAAAAGATACGTAGATTCGGCGACCCTGGACTCTAGGACCATGACCCGCGCTCCAATACAGCCTTAGGTGTCGCTCCGCCGGTTCTGGTCCACTGGGGGGGGTCCGCGTGCACTCGCCGCCCTGGCGCTGGCGCTCTCGGTCGCCACCTGCCGCGACGCCGTCGGTCCGCGCGGCACGGGGGCGGGACAGGGGCGCTTGGTCTTCGCCCCCATCCTTCCCTCCGAAGCCGCCCTGGCGAGCTTCGGTCTGGCCATCGACCACATCCGCATCATCGTCGTCCGGCCCGCGACGGACACCCTCGCCGACACCACCGTCGTGCTCCCGCCCGATTCGTCGGGCATCGACCTCGACATCCACGTTGCCCTGCTCTCATCCCCGGAGACGCTGAGCGTCTCGATTGTCGCGCTTGCGGGATCGCAGCAGTTGTTCACGGGGACCCGTAACGTCGAAGTCACGTCGGGGGGCACGCCCGTGCCGGCGGCGATCCCGGTCGACACCTACGTCGGACCGGGCGCGGGCGTGGACAGCATCGACATCCAGCCGGCCGCCCCCTTCATCTATGTGAACGACTCGCTCCGTTTCCAGGTGCAGGGGTTCCAAGCCGGCGTACCGGTGACGCAGTTCTACGTGAGCTGGAGTACCAGCGACTCCACCATCGCCAAGGTGAACGGCTACGGTGTGTTGCGCGCGCCGGCGACGCGTACGTCACTGCGCGTGCGCGCGCGCACGCCGAGCGGCGTAAGCGACTCGGTGACGGCGACGTTCGTGCCGCTCCCCACTCAGTTGGTGAGCATCGCCGGCGGTGGCCAGCTGGCCAACACGGGCCAGCCGCTCGGTATCCAGCTCGAGGTCGAGGTCCGCGCGGCGGATAACCTGCCCGTCGGCGGCGTCGGGGTGCGGTTCCGCTCGCTCTCGGGTGGCCAGCCCGCCGACACCACCGTCACGGCCGACGCGACCGGCCGCGCTAAAGTCACGGGCGTGCTCGGCGCCGTCCCAGGAGCCCAGAGCTTCCAGGCCACCGTGCCGGCGTTCCCCGCCATCGCGGCCGTCAACTTTCCCGCGACGGCGGTCGGGACGATCTCGGCGGCGACGTCGACGATCAGCACGTCGGCCGGCACGGTCGCATCGGGGAACGCCGTCACGCTCACCCTGCAGGGCAAGGACGCGTCTGGGAACAACATGTCGACGGGCGGCGGCACCGTCGCTTTCAACTTCTCCGGCGGCACCAGCACCGGCACGATCGGCGCGACGACCGACAACGGCAACGGGACTTACACCGCCTCGTTCACGGGCGTGATCGCCGGAGCGGCGACGACGATCGGGGCGACGATCAACGCGGCGCCTGTGACGACGCCAAAGCCGACCGTCACCGTGACGCCGGGCGCGATCTCCCCCGCGACGTCGATCGTCTCGGTGTCGAGTGACACGATCGGCTCGGGCGGCACGGTGACGCTGACGCTGCAGGCGCGTGACGCGGCTGGCAACGCGCTGACCACCGGCAGCGCGACGGTCGCGTTCACGATCTCGGGCGGCACGAGCAGCGGGACCGTCGGCGCCACGACCGATCACGGCAACGGCACGTACACCGCGATCTTCACCGCCAGCAACGCCGGCACGCCGGTGACGGTCCACGCGACCATCGGCGCCAGCGCGGTGACGTCCACTCTTCCCTCGATCACGGTGACGGCCGGCGCCGCTTCAGCCGCGACCTCGGTGCTTTCGGTCTCGCGCGACACGGTTGCGTCCGGTGCCGTCGTCGTCTTGCGCCTGCAGGCCAAAGACGCGTCCGGCAATAACCTGACGGGTGGCGGCGCGGTGGTAGTGTTCTCGCGCTCCGGCGGAACCAGCACCGGCGCCATCAGTGCGACGGCCGACAGTGCCACCGGCGTCTACACCGCGACGTTCACGGGAGCCATCGCCGGGACGGCGACGACGATCGGCGCGACGATCAACGGCGCGCCTGTGTCGACCGCGGCGCCGACGATCGTGGTCAAACCGGGCGCCATTGCGGGCGCCACATCGGTCGTGACCGCCTCGACCGACACGCTCGCGTCCGGGGCCGTCGCCACGCTGCACCTGCGCGCCAAGGACGCCGCGGGCAACCTGCTGACGACCGGCGGCGACACCGTGGCATTCACGGCGTCCGGGGGCGGTAGCAGCGGGTCGATCAGCGCGACGGCGGACAGCGGCAACGGCGTCTACACGGCGACGTTCACCGGTCTCGCCGCCGGAACGGCCACGACGATCCACGCGAGCGTGAACGGCGGCGCGGTCATCACGGGTCTCCCGCTCATGACCGTCATCCCGGGAGCGGCATCGCGTCTCGCGTTCACGGTCCAGCCGAGCCCGTCGTTCCTGGGTGTGGCGATCGCGCCGGCCGTAGACGTGACGGCGCGCGACGCGTTCGGTAACACGACGCCGGCGTTCACGGGCTCGGTCACCGTGGCGATCGGGACGAATCCGGGCACCGGCACGCTGACCGGTACGCTCTCGCACAACGCCGTCGCCGGTGTGGCGTCGTTCAACGACCTGAAAATCGATCAGCCGGGGATCGGCTACACCCTGACGGCGTCGGCGGGCGGCGTGGCCGGCGCGACGAGCGCCACCTTCGACATCATCACGGCGGCGGGCACGATCGCGTGGGCGAACGCGGCGGGCGGCAACTGGAGCAATCCGGCGAACTGGAACGGCGGCGTCGTCCCGGGACCGACCGACATCGCGCTCATCACGCTGCCGGGCACCTACACCGTCACGTTCGACGTCAGCGACTCCATCGGTGGCCTGCAGCTGGGTGGCTCGTCGGGGACGCAGACGCTGGTCCTCCCGAGCACCAAGACTCTGGGGCTCGCGGCTGGCAGCCAAGTCAACGCGAACGGCGTCGTCTCGCTATCGAACGCCACGTTGAATGGACCGGGATCGGTGACGAACGCCGGTCAGGTCACCGCGCGCGCGAGCACGATTAACGCGCCGTGGATCAACCAGAACGTGCTCAGCGCCGAGGGCACGTCGGCGTTCAACGGCGCGGTGTCGACGGGGCCGGCGTCCACGATCCGTTTGCAGGGGAATGGCGTCGCCAGTACCGCCAACATGACCGTGGCGAGCGGCTTCACGAACAACGGCACGATCATCCTGACCGACACGACGTCGAGCTACGGCGCGGTCCTGCACGTCACGAGCGGGACGCTCACGAACGCCGCCGGCGCGGTCATCGATGTGCGGGTTGGGGCCAATGGCACGCGGACGTTGGACGCGCAGCTCAACAACCAAGGTACGCTGACCGTCGGCCATCCCTTCTCACTGACGAAAGCGGCGGCCGTGCACGCGAACAGCGGCACGATCAACGTGAACGCCAGATTGGTGATCCAGCAGTCCGGCGCATCGCCGAGCTTCACGAATTCGGGCGCGATCGCGATTGGATCGACCGACACGCTGACGGTGACGGGCGGCACCTTTGCCTACAGTGGCGGGACGATCAGCGGCGGCGCATGGACGATTGCGAGCACCACCGTTTCGGCCTCGCAGGATTTCAGCACGGCGACATCGGTGTTGAGCCTGACGAACTCCACGTGGGGCGGCAGCGGCACGCTGACCATCGCGCCGAGCACAGTGCTGACCATCGGGGCGACCACGATCAGCTCGGCGCTGGTGAACCAGGGCGCGCTGACGGTCGGCGGTACGAGCGCGTTCACCGGCGCGGTCACGAACGCCGCCGGCGCGACGCTGCGGGTACAGGGCAACGGGACCTTCGGCACCGGCAATCTGACCGTCGCCAACGGCTTCACAAACAACGGCGCGATCGTCCTCACCGACACGACATCGTCGTATGGCGCTCTCCTGACCGTCACAACGGGAGCACTGGACAACGCGCCCGGTGCGACCATTGCCGCGAACGTCGGCACCTTGGGGACGCGGTCCCTGAACGCGGTGTTGCAGAACGCGGGCACGCTGACGATCAACCACCCGCTCACTCTGAATAAGGCGTCGGCCGCCCATACCAACGGCGGCACGATCAACGTCGGGGCGAAGTTCACGATCGTCCAGACCGGCACCTCGCCCAGCTTCACCAACACCGGCTCGATGGGCATCACGGGCGGAGACACCGTAGCCGTCTCGGGCGGCACGTTCGCCTACGCGGCCGGCGCGATCACGGGACCGGGAGCGCTGGCGTTCAGTTCCACGACCGTGAATCTGACGCAGAACCTGAACACGGCGGCGGTGCCGTTCAGCCTCACGACCGCCACGGTCGGCGGGGCCGGGACGCTGACGGTGGCTCCGAGCACTACGCTCCAGATCAGGTCGAGCACGATCAACGCACGGCTCGTGAACCAGGGCGTACTCGACGTTCATGGGACGACTGCGATCAACGATTCGCTGACTAATGCGAGCGGCGCGACACTGCGCCTGCAAGGCGATGGCACGTCCGGCACATCGAATCTGACTGTCGCAAACAGCTTCACCAACAGCGGGGCGATCGTGCTGACCGACACGACATCGTCCTACGGCGCGGTCCTGACCATGCCCACCGGCGCGCGGCTGACCAATGCGCCGGCCGGCACGATCGACGCGGCGGTCGGCACCGCCGGACCCCGGACGCTCGCCGCCGAGCTCGACAACCAGGGTACCATCACGCTCGATCGTCCGCTCACGATCAGCCGCGCCGGTGCCGCGCACACGAACAGTGGCACCATCGACGTGAGCGGCGGCGACCTGACGCTCAGTCAGAGCGGCGTGACGCCGAGCTTCACGACGAGCGGGACCATTACGATCGGGGCGGGACGCACGTTCACCGTCACCAGCGGCGCGCTCAACTACGGCGCCGGGACGATCAACGGCAGCGGTACGCTTGCCATCACGAGCGCGGCGGTCACGGCGACCCAGGACTTCAGCACCGCGACGACAGGGCTGACGCTCACGACCGCCACGTGGGGCGGCAGCGGGAGGCTGACGGTCGCGGCGGGCACCTCACTGCGCGTGCGGTCGAGCACGATCAACACGCGGCTCGTGAACCAGGGCGCGATGGACGTGCACGGCACCAGCGCGTTCAACGATTCCGTCACGAACGCGGGCGGGGCGACCCTCCGCTTGCAGGGCGACGGCACCTCGGGCACCTCGAACCTGACGGTGCTGAACGGCTTCACGAACAGCGGCACGATCGTGCTGACCGACACGACGTCGTCGTATGGCGCCGTCCTGAACGTGACGAACGGCACGCTCACGAACGCCGCGGGCGCGACGCTTCGCACCGATACGGGTACCGTCGGACCGCGCACGCTGAACGGGCAGCTCGACAACGAGGGCACGCTGACGGTCCTGCGTGCCCTGACGCTCAGCAAGGTGTCCGCCGCGCACGTGAACCGCGGTACGATCGACGTGCACGACAAGCTCACCATCGCGCAGTCCGGCACCACGCCCAGCTTCACGCAGCTCGGCACGCTCACGATCGGGAGCGGCGATACCGTCGCGGTGACGAGTGGGTCGTTCGTGTACGACAGCGGGACGATCAGCGGCGGCCGGCTCACCCTGGCGAGCGTGTCGGTCTCGGCCGCGCACGACTTCAGCACGGCGTCCACGGCCGTGAGCATGACCGGCACGACGTGGGGCGGCAGCGGCACCCTGACCGTCGCGCCGAGCACGGCCCTGCTGCTCGGGGCGAGCACGATCAACGCTCCGTTCGTAAATCAGGGCGCGGTCACCGTAAGTGGCACGAGTAGCCTCAACGGCAGTGTGACGAACGCCGCCGGCGCGACGCTGCGGGTGCAGGGGAACGGATCCAACGGTACCGGCACGCTGACCGTCGCCACGGGATTCACCAACAACGGCACGATCGCGCTCACCGATTCGACGTCCTCGTACGGCGCGATCCTGAACGTGACCGCCGGCACGCTCGTCAACGCCGTGGGCGGGACGATCCGGGCCGACACCGGTACGGGCGGGCCGCGCACGCTCAACGCGCTGCTCGATAACCACGGCGGCTTCATCGTGGCGACCAACGCGGTTCAAACGACCACGCTCACCAAGGCGTCCGCGGCGCATCAGAACAGCGGTACGTGGACGATCGCGAGCGGCACGCTCTCGCTCAGCGGCGCCGGTACGAGCTTCGCGAACCTCGCGGGCGGCACGGTGCAGGGCGCCGGAATCTTCAGCCTCGTCGGGATCCCGTTCAGCAACGCGGGCGGCATCAACCCCGGCACCGCGGGAACCGGCATCCTCAAGCTCGTCGGGAACTACACCCAGGCCGCCGGCGGCGCGCTGAACATCGAGCTGGGTGGTACCACCCCCGGCACGCAGTATGACCGGCTCGTCGACAGCGCCGGCACGGTCACCCTGAACGGCGCGCTCAGCGTCACGCTCGTCAACGGCTTCACGCCGGCGCTCGGCGACACGTTCACCGTGCTGACGTTCCCGTCGCGCACCGGCACGATCCCCGCCCTCAACGGCCTGCTGCTCGGTGGCGGCGTCCAGCTCGACACCCTCTGGACCGGCACCAGTCTGCGGCTCGTAGCGGTCGCCCTGCAGACGGCGCACAGCGGCGACATCACCGCGAGCGAAACGTGGTCCGCCGTAGCGAGCCCGCATATCGTCAGCGGCTACTTGAAGATCGTGAACGGGGCGACGCTGACGATCGAGGACGGCGCGACGGTCAAGTTCGATGCCGGGGCGGGGCTGCAGGTGGGCGACACGTCGCTGGGGCAGCCTGGGTCGCTCGTGATGCTCGGGACGCCCGGCAGCATTCATCTGACCGCGAACACCGGCTCGCCCGCGCCCGGCTTCTGGAGAGGGCTCGAAGTCCAGAAGACGAGCGGCCCGCTCACATGGCGCAACGTGGACATCGAGTACGCGGGCGGCACACGTGCGAACTTGATCGACGAATCCTGTATCCTGCTGGTTGATCCGGCGGCGAACGTCGATCTCGACAGCGTGCATATCCGCCAGTGCATCCACGCCGGAGTCCATCATTTCGCCGGCAACGTGCACATCCACCGTAGCGAGATCGACTCGGTCAGCGGCGCGGGGATTCAGTCGTTCGCCGGCGTGCTGCGGCTCGATTCGACGGCGATCCGCGGATCAGGACAGCTCGGCCTGATCTTCGGGAATGGCTCCGTCGACCTCGCGGGCGCGCTGGCCAACAAGTTCACCGGCAACGCCGCCGGCAGCGTGCAGATGTTCGCGCGCCAGCTGCCCGGCTTCGGACGCCAGGACTCGATCGCCGGCAACGGCCTGGGCGGCGTCGGTGACACGATCGTCGTCGATTCGGGCACGGTCGGAGCCGGGGTGCCGGCGTTCACGATCTTCCGCCAGCCCGCCCCGTATCTCGTCACCGGGTTCTTCACTGTCGGCTCGGCGGGTGGCGTGAACGTGTCGCTCGACACCGGCCTCGTGATGGCGTTCGACACCTCGGCCGCGTTCAGCGTCGGCGACTTCGCCGACTCGGCGGGCGCCTCGAGCGGCGTCAGTGGCACCTTCGTGTCACTCGGTACCGCCGCCAGCCCTGTCGTGCTGCGCAATCGGCTCGGGCGGCCGGGGTGGGAAGGGCTCTTCCTCGGCGCTCAGAGCGGGACGCCGGTGGTGCGGCACATGCGGCTCGTCGGCGGTGGCTATCAGCCGCAGCTGGGGCAGTTCTGCCAAAACTGTGAGGTGAAGACCACCGGGTTCTTCGAGCCCCTGAATACGAACCTGTACGTCGACGCACCGAACGGGACGGCGCCGTTCACGATCGACTCGATCGTGAGCGATTCCAGTCATTTCTACGGGATTGTGGTGAAGCGCGCCCCGCCCCAAGGATTCCGCGTCAGGGACAACGCCATTCAGCACGCGGTCCAGACCGGGTTGGTGATCCGCGCCGGCTACAACCCGCTGGACACGATCAGCGGCAACATCATCAGTGGCAATCAGTACGCCGTCGATCTCGTCGCGGATGTGCTGCCCGTGTTCGACGGGGGCGCGAACAATCTCGCTGGGAACGTGCGCGATACGCTGCTGCTGCACGGCGGTACGCTCTCGATTGCCGACACGCTGCCGCAGCTCGGCGGGGGGTTCCGCTGGCGGGTGACGCAGCCGATGGTCGTCGATGGCGGCGCCGCTTTCACGGTGCTGGCCGGCGATACCGTGACGTTCGACGACCTCGCGAGCCTGACGATCGGGGGTGCCTCGCCGTCGGCGTTCCGTGCCTTGGGGACTCCGGGTGCTCCGATTCTGTTCACGGGGAAGCCTGGCGGCCAAGGCTGGCTCGGGCTCGAGTTCGCGAATCTGTTGCCGTCGACCGTCACCAACCTGATCGTCGAGTCCGCGGGCGGCAGCGCGCCGTGCGGGCTCATCGATTGCCAACCGATTCTCTTCGGGGCGGTGCGGTATTCCAATGCGTCGACGACGGCGCTCACGCTCGATTCGGTCACCATCCGGCGGTCGCGCACTATGGCGTTGGACGTCAAGGCCGTGGCGCAGAGCCCGCTGACGGTGCAGAGCAGCCAGTTCTACGAGAACGCGTTGTCGCCGATGATCAAGAGCCCGGCACCGCTGCTGCTCGCGATCCACGGGTCCGACCTGTACCACTACAACGGTCAGATCATTCAGACCGCGAATGCGGGTACGGACTCGATCGACGCGCTGGGCAACTGGTGGGGTGACGTCGGGGCCCTGGAGAGAGGGTTCGAGTTCAACGACTCCACCGGCCGCGGCTCGCTTTGGTTCAACGCCGTGCGGTTCGACGCGCTGCCCGGGCCGCACTTCCCGGTGGGTCCCGCGGCGCGGATCGTCCCCGCCACGGATACCGTGTTGGCCGGCACGCCCGCAATCCTGAGCACCGTGGGTGATCCCGACTCGATCCGCGCCCGCGTGCTCGACGCCGACGGTCGCGGCGTCGCGGGCACGATCATCGGATGGGGCACCTCGAGCGGCGTGTTCGCGCATCCGGGTCTGCCCACGGATTCGGGAGGCCGGGCGGGTGGCGTGTGGACGACAACCACGGCGGCGAACCTTCAGTTTGTGCAGGCGACGGTCGCCGGGCTCGCCGGGTCGCCGGTCACATGGCCGGCGCTCCTGCAGCCGGGTGCGACAACCGCGGCGAACTTCCAGCTCGTGCCGTCGCGCACGGCGGGCGCCGTGACCGCCGACAGCAATGCCGTCACGTTCACCTCGAGCGGGCACCAGGGCGTGTTCGTCACGCACACGGTGGACGTCTACGGGAACGTGACGCATCCCAGCAGCGTGCCGGATTTCTGCTTTGACGATGTCCCGGCGACCGGTTTCTGCCATAACCAATTCTGGTACTTGCCGCAGTACGGCATCATCGATTCGGTGAAGGCGGACTCCGTGTTCTTCACCCTGACGACGACGTCGCCAACCGTGCTCCAGATTCGGGCGCAGTACGACGCGGGCACGATCGTCGACTCGATCCTGATCAACGTGACGCCGGTCGCCGCGGGCGTGCGCATCAATGCCGACACCGCGCTCTACAACTCGATCTGCCCGGTGGGCGGTCCGTACAACGCGCTCTGCCGGCGCACGTTCATTGCACAGCTGGTGGATTCCGCGGGGGCGGTGTTGCCGCCGAACCCGACCTATCAGTTCAGTTGGGCGAACCCGGTCGCGGGCGATCCGACGGTCTCGGATTCGACCTACGGAGGAATGAACGAGTTCGCCGTCATCACGGCACACGCCAACGGCACGTCCACGCTCATCGCGCAACAAACGGCGGGCGCGACGCTCGTGCCCGACCGCGATACACTCGCGATCACCGTGAATCAGGTGGTCGCCAACATAGCGGTCACGCCCGACACGATCAGCGCCGGGCTGGGCGACACGGTGACGTTCTCCGCGACCGCCACGGATCAGGGTGGTAGCCCCATGCCGGGTGCGATCGGCTGGCGCCAGGATCCGCCCTCGGGGCCGTACCTGACGATCATCGACTTCCCGGCGGCGAACTCGATTCGCGTGCGCATCGATAGCGCCTATCCCAGCTACCCGCGGGATCTGGCGGCCATCACGGCGTTCACCGAGCGCGGGCCCGGCGACACGATCTTCGCGGCGGGGATCATCTACAACCCGATCATCAATACGCTCGGCGGCCTGGGCAGCCAGCCGTGGGCGGTGGACGTGGATCCGCGCACGAATCGCGCGTACGTCGCCAACCGCGGGAGTGCCCAGGTGGCAGTCGTCGACGTCACGGGCAACCGGGTCATTCGTTATCAGGACGTGGGGGTACAGCCCGAACACGTGACTGTGGATTCCCGAAACGCGCGCGTGTATGTGTCGAACGTGTCTACGGGAACCCTAACGGTACTCGACGGGAGTAGCGATGGGACGCTGCTGTCAACGATCGCGGTTGGGCCGAATCCCAGCTTCGTGGGGCTGGATACATCGTCGAATCTCGTGTATATCGCGGCGGTCTGCGGCGATCCGCAGAGCGGCTGCACCGTCGGCGGTCCTTACCTGCTCAAGATTAACGGCACCACGGACTCCATCATACCGCAGGACACCGTGCGCCTACCGGCGAACGGCTCGGGCGTCGCCTTCGATGCGGTGAACCGCCTCGTCTACGTCGCGATGGCGAACGACACCGTTGCCATCGTCGATCCTGTAGCGCTCCAGGTCGTCGGGTTGATCGGTGTTGGGGCCGCGCCGCAGGGGATGGCGATCAATCCTCTGACCCGCAAGCTCTACGTGACCAACATGAACGGGAGCTCGGTCTCCGTCATCGACCTCGGCACCAACACGGTGGTGAAGACGGAGTTCGTGTATAGTGGACAGCCGCAGCGCGTGGCCGTGGACCCGCTCAAGAACCTGATCTATGTGGCAGGGTACGGCAACTTCCTCGTCGATCAGATCGACGGCAACACGGATACCAACATCGGGTACCGGTCCGTCAACTGCGCCTACCCCAACGATGTTGCGGTCAACCCGCAAACCCGCGACCTGTTCCTGCCCTGTTGGTCCGACGGGCTGCTCCTGACGTATCGGTTCCTCACGCTTCCCTGAGGTGTGACCCCGGTCACCCCAAGCACAGCCCCCTAGGGTGGTCTAACCCCAACTCCCCAGCTTCAACTCCTCACGCCCGGTGAGGGGTGTCACCGCAACTCGCTGGTCCTTACCTTGATGATGGACTGCGCCCACAGAGCACGTACCACGCACCCCCTAGCGGAGCGGGTTCATGTTCGGTTCACGGCAAGTCAGGCGCGCCCTGTTGGTCCTGTCGGTCCTTTCCGTCGCGAGCTGCGAGCACGGGCCCTCCGTCACGGCCCCCCCGCCCGCGCCCGGCGCGCCCTCCTTCAGCACGAGCGCCTTCACCGGGACCGGGAGTGCCGTGAACGGGCGCTTCGCTCACGTCGCGATGCGTCTCTCCGACGGGCGCGTGCTGGTCGCGGGTGGGATCAGCGGGATCTCCGGCCTCAAGACCGCCGAGCTGTATGACCCCACGACGGGCACATGGAGCGTGACCGGCAGCATGGCGTGGGAGCGCATCGGTCTCGCCGCTGCGCCGCTGCCCGACGGCCGCGTCCTCGTGGCGGGTGGCGCGCGCTTCAACCAGGCCTGCGCCGATCCGCCCGCCGGCAACTCCACCGAGATCTACGATCCCGCGACCGGCGCGTGGACCCTCACGGGTACCCTGACGCAGTCCCGCACCTCGGGGCTGGCGGTGGCGCTGGCGGACGGCCGCGTGCTCTTCGCGGGCGGCGGCAGCCGCTGCGGCGTCGTGTACGCCAATGCCGACATCTACAATCCTGCGACGGGGGTGTGGACGGCGACCGGCGCGATGAACGTCGCGCGCCAGTCACCCGCCGGTGTGCTTCTCCCCGACGGGCGCGTGCTCGTCGCGGGCGGCGCCGGGGCCAGCCCGTTCCCATCCCTCGCTTCCGCCGAGATCTACGATCCGGCGACCGGCGCGTGGACGCTGACGGGTAGCATGCACGATCCCCGCATGTGGGCGTTCGACGACATGAGCGCGGCCAACTTCATGACGCTGCTCCCGGACGGCCGCGTGCTGGCTGCGGGCGGCCTGAACCGCTGCAACAATTCGGGTTGCGATATCGCGTTCCTGCAAAGCGCGGAGATTTACGATCCCGCGAGCGGCGTGTGGACGGCGACGGGCAGCCTCGCCGCGGGACGCTGGCGCCATCAGATGATGCTCCTGTCCGACGGGCGGGTGCTCGTCGCGGGCGGCCGGCAAAGCAACGCCGTCCTCGGCAGCGCCGAGATCTACGATCCGGCCACGGGCGTCTTCAATCCGGCCGGCACGCTGGTCACCGCACGCCAGGACTTCACCGCGACGTTGTTGACGAACGGGTCCGTGCTCCTCGCCGCCGGGCAGGGCATTACGGGCATCCTCAAATCGGCCGAGCTGTTCACGCCCAATCACGCGCCGAGCGCCGATGTGGCGCCCTCCGTGGCGGCCGCGAACGAAGGCTCCGCCGTCAACTTCGACGGCCGCGGCTCGTCCGATCCGGACGGCGACGCGCTTACGTACGCCTGGGACTTTGGTGATGGCGCGGTGGGCTCGGGCGCCACGGTTTCGCATACCTACGCCGACAATGGCAGCTACGCGGTGGTGCTCACGGTCTCGGACGGCAACGCCACCAGCACGGCGCGCGCGCGCGCGGACATCGCCAACGTCGCTCCCGCCGTCGCCGACCTCGGTACGACCACGCTGCTGCGCGGCGAGACCTTCGCGCGCGACGGGTCCTTTGCGGACCCCGGCGCGGACAGCTGGACGGCCACAGTCGATTACGGCGACGGCTCGGGCGCGCAGCCGCTCGCCCTCGTGGGAATGACGTTCCACCTCAGCCACGTCTACGCCGCGGCGGGGGCCTACACGGCCACGGTGACCGTGACCGACGACGACGCCGGCGTGGGGACCGCGCAGGCGCACGTCACCGTGGCGGACCACGCCCCGGTGGCGAACGCCGGGCCGGCGGCGCGCGGGAACGAGGGCAGCGCCGTGTCGTTCGACGGCAGCGCATCGAGCGATGCCGACGGCGATCCCCTCACGCTCACCTGGGACTTCGGCGACGGCTCACCCCCCGTGGGTGGTGTGACGCCGAGCCACGTCTATGCCGACAATGGCAGCTATACCGTGACGCTCAATGTGTTTGACGGCGCGCTCATCAGCACGGCGACGACGACGGCCGAGATCGCCAACGTCGCGCCCGTGGTGAGCGACATCGCGAGCGACGCCATTTTCAAGAACGCGACCTTCGCGCGCAGCGGAACGTTTGTCGATCCTGGCGCCGACACGTGGACGGCGACGGTCGACTACGGCGACGGCTCTGGTGTGCAATCACTCGCGCTGTCGGGCAAGGCGTTCAACCTCGGTCACGTGTACTCGGCGGAGGGGACGTTCACCGTCACGGTGGCTGTGCGGGACGACGACGGCGGTGTCGGTACGGCGGAGGCGCAGGTCACGGTGACGAATCGTGCGCCGGTGGCGAATGCCGGGCCGGTCGCGAATGGCAACGAAGGCGCCGCCGTCAGGTTCGACGGCACGGCCTCGTCCGATCCGGACGGTGATGCCATTACCCTGACGTGGGACTTCGGCGACGGCTCAGCCCCGGCGGGCGGCTCGGCGCCGAGCCACGTGTATGTCGACAACGGCAGCTATCGTGTGACGCTCACCGCGTCCGACGGCGCGCTCACCAGCACGGCGACGACCACGGCCGAAATCGCCAACGTGGCGCCGGCGGTGAGCGACCTCGGGTCGCGTAGTCAATTCATCGGCGAGACATACACCGCGGCGGGTTCGTTCGTCGACCCGGGCGCGGACAGCTGGACGGCGACGGTCGACTACGGTGACGGGTCGGGTGTCCAAGGCCTGGCGCTGTCGGGGAAGAGCTTCAGCCTCAGCCACGTCTACGCCGGCGTGGGCACGTTCAACGTGGCCGTGACGGTGACGGACGACGACGGTGGTGTGGGTACGGGGCACGGCCAGGTGCAGGTCGCGGCGTCGAACCACCCGCCCGTGGCGAACGCCGGACCCGCAGCGTTTGGCGACGAGGGCAGCGCCGTCGCGTTCGACGGTCGCGGCTCTTCGGATCCGGACGGTGACGCGCTGACGTACGCCTGGCAATTCGGCGACGGTGGGACGGCGAGCGGTCCGACGCCGAGCCATGTCTATGCCGACAACGGCGCCTACACCGTGACGCTCACGGTGTCGGACGGTGAGTTCCAGTCGGAGGCGGCCACCACGGCCCAGATCGAGAACGTCGCCCCGGCCGTGAGCGCGTTCGCCGGCGCATCAATCTTGCTTGGCGACAGCTATGCGGCGAGCGGCTCGTTCACCGATCCGGGCGCGGACACTTGGACGGCGGCGGTGGATTACGGGGACGGCACGGGCACGCAGCCGCTCGCGTTGTCGGGGGAGACGTTCTCCCTGAGTCACGTCTACGCGGTGGGCGGGACGTTCACCGTGACGGTCACCGTGCGGGACGACGACGGCGGCGTCGGGACGTCGCGGGCGACCGTGGCGGTGGAGACGCCGCAGCAGGCCGTGATCGAGATGAAGAACATCGTCGCGGATCTGCAGGCGTCGGGCCAGCTGACGCCTGCCACGGCGAATTCGTGGACGGTGAAGCTCAACGCGATCATCGCCGAGATCGATGCCGGCAACATCTCCGGCGCGATCGCCGACCTCGTGTCGTTCATCGACAAGGTGCAGAAGACGCCGCACCTGACGCCCGAGGGCGAACAAATGCTGGTCGATGCCGCGAACGCGATTCTGCGGGTGCTGCGGAGCCTATAGCCGCAGCCTGAGGTTGATATCCACCAGGATGGCATCCGGCGTGTCCACGAACACGATCCTGTTCTGGACGCGCCGGATGATCATTTTGGCGGGCGGGCCCTTGCCCTTGCCCCGGCCCCTGTTGCCGCGCCGGTAGTAGACGATCTGATCGTCTCCCACGGTCTCGATGCGCACGACCTCGAATCCCTGGCGCACCAGCACCTCCCGCGTCACCGAGATCGCGCGGTCCGGCGCGACCACGAACTCCTTCTTCGGCCCATGACCCCGCCCCTGCGCCGCCACCGGCGTGACGCCGAACAGGAGCAGACACAAACCAACCAGCACCGATCGTTTCATACACTCACCGCGCCTTTCCACGCTGGTTCACGCCTCTATTTCAGAATGATCTTGGCGATCGTGTTGAGCTGCATGTTGCTGGTACCCTCGTAGATCGTGCCGATCTTGGCATCGCGGTAGAACTTCTCCACGGGGTACTCCTTGGTATAACCGTACCCCCCGAAGAGTTCCACGCACAGCGATGTCACCCGCTCGGCGACCTGCGAGGCGAAGAGCTTCGCCATCGCCGCTTCCTTCGTGTACGGCTGGTGCGCGTCCTCGAGCCGCGCGGCGTTGTACACCATGAGCCGCGCCGCCTCGAGCTCCGTTGCCGCCTGGGCGAGCTGAAACTGCACCGCCTGGAACTCGGCGATCGGCTTGTTGAACTGCTGCCGCTCCTTCACATACTTGAGCGCCGCGCCCAAGGCGCCCCGCGCCACGCCGATCATCTGCGCCCCGATGCCGATGCGCCCGGTGTTCAGCGTCTCGATCGCGACCTTGTAACCGACGCCCACCTCGCCGACGACGTTCGCGGCTGGCACCTCGCACCGATCGAGGATCAGCTCGGTCGTGGAGGACGCACGGATCCCGAGCTTGTCTTCCTTCTTGCCGACGCTGAACCCCTCGAAGCCGCGCTCCACCGCGAACGCCGTGATTCCCTTGTAGCCCTTGGCGAAGTCGGTGTTCGCGAAGATGACGAAGAACCCCGCGTCCGCACCGTTGGTGATCCACAGCTTGCGGCCGTCGAGGATCCAGTTCTCGCCCTGCTTCGTCGCCTTGGTTTGCAACCCGAAGGCATCCGATCCGGAGCCGGCTTCGGAGAGGGCGTAGGCGCCGACGAGATCGGCGGCGAGCCGGGGCAGGTAGCGGCGCTTCACGTCGTCCGACGCCCACTTCAGGAGCAGCGCGTTGACGAGGGTGTTTTGGACGTCCACGAAGATGGCGGCGGAGGCGTCCACCGCCGAGAGCTCTTCCACGGCGAGGACGGTCATGAAGAGGCTGCCACCGGAGCCGCCGTGCTCCTCGGGGATCTCGATCCCCATGAGGCCGAGCTCGAAGAACTTGGGAATGAGGGCGGGATCGATTTTCGCGGCCTGCTCCATCGCTTGGACGCGGGGGCGGATCTCGTGGTCCGCGAAGTCGCGAACCGCCCCCTGGAACATCCGTTCTTCTTCCGACAGCTGCGTCATTTAGCCTTTCTTCTCCGGCGCCCCGCCTCCGAGCAGCATCTCGCGGATGCCGCCGAGGGAGCTGAGCACGCCGGTGGCCTCGTAGGGCATGTACACGACCTTGTTGCCCTGTCCCGACACCATCTCCTTCAGCGTCTCGATGTAGCGGATCGCGATCAGGTAGCGTGCGGGATCGCCGCCGGTGCCCTTGATCGCGGCCGTAATCCGCTCGATCGCCTGCGCCTCGGCTTCCGCCACCTTGAGGCGCGCCGCCGCCTCCGCCTCGGCGTGCAGGATCCGCGCCTGCTTGTCGCCCTCCGCGGTGTTGATCTCCGACTGCCGGATGCCCTCGGCCTGGAGGATGCGCGATTGCTTGTCGGCATCGGCCGTGATGATCGTGGCACGCCGCTCGCGCTCGGCGCGCATCTGCTTTTCCATCGCGTCGCGGATGTCGCGCGGCGGGTTGATGTCCTTCAACTCCACGCGGCTGACCTTGGCGCCCCACTTGTGCGTCGCTTCGTCGAGAATGGCCCGCAGCTTGGCGTTGATCGTATCGCGCGACGAGAGCACGTGGTCCAGCTCCATTTCGCCGATCACGTTGCGCAGCGTCGTCTGCGTCAGCTTTTCGATGGCGTCGGGCAGGTTCGCGATCTCGTACGTCGCGCGCACGGGGTCGGTGATCTGGGAGTAGATCAACGCGTCGATCTCGACGACCACGTTGTCTTTCGTAATCACGTTCTGGCGCGGGAACACGTACACCGTCTCGCGCAGATCGATCTTTTCCGTGCGGAACCGGCGCGAGTAGCTGTCGCCCGCCGGGGTCACGAGGGTCTGGTGCCAGTCCACCGCCCGCGGCTTGTCGATCCACGGCATGATCAGGTTGATCCCGGACGTCAGGGTCTTGTGGTACTTCCCGAACCGCTCGACGATCATCGTTTGGGCTTGCTGTACGATGCGGATGCCCTTGGCGATCGTGACCACCACGAGCAGTGCGACTCCTCCGACCAGCACGAGACCGGGACCCATCGCTCAACTCTCCTTTTCCACCATCAGAGTGGTGCCGTCCACTTGAATCACCGTGATGCGCGCGCCGACCTCGATCGGCGTGTCGTCGACCGACGCGCCGCGCCAATCCTCCCCGTCCACCTTGACCCGGCCCTTCCGCGACACCGGATCGATCCGCTCCAGGACCACACCTCGCTTCCCCAGGAGCGCGTCGACGCCCGTGCGGACACCCCCACCGGGGCCGAGCTGGAAGCGGCGTAACATCAACGGGCGCAGGCCAATCATGCTCGCCAGGCTGGTGGCCGCGAAGGCCACCGTTTCGAGCGTGAGGCCGGCGAAGGGGATCAGGCCCACCAGGCCCGCCGCGACGCACCCGACTGCCAGGCAGGCCAGCCAGAACCCGGGCGTGAACATCTCGGCCACGATGAGCACGATGGCCGACAGGAACCAGATCAGCCAATCCATGGGGTCAAAGTTGCAACCCTGACCCCCGTTCCGCTATCCAACCGGGGTAGCGAAACGAGCGCCGCGCGCCTCTCGTACTCCCAGTCAGCCCTCCTTTCGGAGATCCTATGACGACTCGCTGCTTGCCCCTCGTGTTCTGCGTCGCGCTCGCCGCTCCCGCCGTGGGCGCCGCGCAGACGACTCGCTACGTGCTGAAGGGCGACTCCGTCGCCGTCTACAACTTGGTCGGCGAGTTGCGCGTCGAGCCCGGCAGCGGCAGCGACGTCGCCGTGCAAGTCACGCGCGGCGGCGCGGACGCCGCGCGGCTCGACGTGCAGAGCGGTCCGCTGCGCGGCCGCGAGACCTTGCGCATCATCTATCCCGAGGACGTGATCAGTCTCCCCGACTGGGGGCGCGGGTGGAATACCACGCTTCACGTTCGCGACGACGGCACCTTCGGCGACAACGGCGGCTGGCGCCGCGAGGGCCGCGAAGTCCGCATCACGGGGCGCGGCCGTGGGTTCGAAGGCTATGCCGACCTGCGGGTGAGCGTGCCGGCGGGGAAGGGCGTCGCGCTGCACCTGGGCGTGGGGAAGGTGTTCGTCACCAACGTGGACGGCGCGATCCTCGTGCAGGTCGCGTCGGCGGACGTGTCGGCCGAACGGACGCGTGGCACGCTCAAGATCGACACCGGTTCTGGGAACGTGGACGTGCATGACGCGAGCGGTGACATCGCTCTCGAGAGCGGCTCGGGCGACATCACGGCGAGCGGGTTGCACGGCGGACGGATCAAGCTCGACACCGGGTCCGGCAACATCACCGTAACCGGCGCGGAGGGGACGGGGCTGAAGATCGACACGGGATCGGGTGACGTCACGGTGACCGAAGCGAAGGGCGACGAGCTCAGATTCGAGACGGGGAGCGGCAACGTGGAAGTCGCGCTGACCGCGACGTTTCAGTCGCTCTCGGTCGAGACCGGTTCAGGCGACGTGACGCTCAGGGTTCCGGCCACGATCGGCGCGGAAGTGGAGCTCGACACGGGCAGCGGGGAGATCGACCTCGGCGGGCTGACGATCGAGGTGCGGCGGCTACAGGAGGATCACATCACCGGCACGATCGGCGACGGGCGGGGACGGCTCTCGATCGAAACCGGCTCGGGCAACGTGCATCTCGTGAAGATCTCCTAGCGCTCCTCCAGCCGCTCGATTTCGCGACGTTCCTTCTTTGTCGGCCGGCCCTTGCCTTGATAGGCGGGGGCCGGCGCGATTTTATGCTGGAGAGCGAGTCGCTCGCGCGCCGCCCGGCCTTCCGCATCTTCCTCGTACAGCGCCTGCGCCGTCTTGGGGGGCCCGCGCCGCTCCGAGAGACCGCGCACCGCGACGAGCCACTCGTACGGGCCGACGCGGACGCGCAGCGCGTCTCCCACCTGCAGCTGCTTGGCCGGCTTCGCCCGCGTGCCGTTGACGTGCACCTTGCCTCCCGCAACCGCCGCGGCGGCCAGCGCCCGCGTCTTGAAGAAACGCGCGGCCCAGAGCCAGCGGTCGAGACGCACAGCCGTCAGCGACTGCGCAGCTTGCTGAGCAACCGCAGGATCTCGAGGTAGAGCCACACCAGCGTCACGATCAACCCGAATGCGGCGTACCACTCCGCGACCTTGGGAGCGCCCTGCTGGGCGCCCTGCTGAATGAAGTCGAAATCCAGCACCAGGTTCAGCGCCGCGATGACGACCACGAACAGGCTGAAGGCGATGCCGAGCGCGCTGCCCTCGTGGAGGAAGGGGATGGTGATGTTGAAGAAGCTCAAGCCCATCGCCACCAGGTAGAAGATCGCGATCCCGCCCGTCGCGGCGACGACGCCCAGCCGGAACTTCTCGGTCACCGGAATGAGGCCGCAGCGATACGCCAACAGCAAGGCGGCCAGCACGCCGAAGGTGAGCGCCACTCCCTGGATGACCATCCCGGGGAAGCGGGCCTCGAAGTAGGCCGAGATGGCGCCGAGCGCGAGCCCCTCGAGCGCCGCGTAGATCGGCGCGGTCACGGGGGCCCAGGCTGGCTTGAAGATCGTGACGAGCGCCACGACGAACCCGCCGAAGATGCCGCCCAAGAGGTACCCTTCGACGGCCACGCCCGCGAACGTCTCCGACCAGGTCCAGGTCGCGGTGGCCACGAGCAGCAACAGGAGGAAGGCCGTGCGGTTGACGGCGCCCTCGATCGTCATCGCCTCCCCGGTGACTGCTCCGGGGCCGAACCGCTCGAAGGTCTTGGCGTTGAGGGCTGGATTGCTCGTGCGCATCGATCGCTCCCGCTGAGGTCGACCTAAGCTAGCGAGTGGCCGTCAGGTAATCTACGGCCAGGTGCGAGAGCACCCGCACGCCGACCGGAAGGGCCGGGGCAACCCTTTTACCGTAGGGACTGTCCAACACTGGAAACCCGTCCCCCGTCCCCCGTCCCCCGTCCCCCCCGTCGCCTGGAGCCCGCTATGGTCCGGTTCGCCGCCTTCCTCGCTGTCACAGCACTCTCTCTGCCATTCTCCCCGGTTCGCGCGCAGGACAGCGACGACGAGTGGCTCGAGGATTGTCACCACGAGTCGTGGCGCGACACACGCGCGAAACACTGCGAGATCCGCGAGACCGGCCTCCGGCCTACGGCTCGGGGCACGGCCCTGACGGTGGACCCGGGGATGAACGGGGGCGCGGACATCGTCGGGTGGGACCGGGACAGCATCGCCGTGACGGCGCGCATTCAGGTGAACGCTCACAGTGAAGACGAGGCGGATGCGATCGCGCGGGAGATTCGCATCGAAGCAGCGGGGGCCACGGTGCGAGCCGTCGGGCCGGACCCCGTGGGACGGCGCCAGTCCTGGTCGGTGAGCTTCGTCGTCTACGTCCCGCGCCGCACCGATCTGTCGCTCGCGACCGAGAACGGACCCCTGTCGATACGCGAAGTCGCCGGGCGGATGGCGCTGTCCACGCAGAACGGGCCCCTCAGTCTCGTGGGCGTGGCGGGCGACGTGCACGCGCGCGCGCAAAACGGACCGCTCACGGTGAAACTCACGGGCACGCGTTGGGACGGTGCGGGCCTCGACGCCGAAACGATGAACGGGCCGGCGGACCTCCGGATCCCCGAGGACTACAACGCCAAGGTCGATTTCGGCACCGTGAACGGTCCATTGTCGGTCGGGTTCCCGCTCACCGTGACGATCAACGGGCGCGTTACCGACCGAATCTCCGCGACGCTGGGAGCGGGCGGTGCGCCGATCCGCGTCGTCACGACGAACGGGCCGATGACCGTGCGGCGGCTATGATGCCGTCATATTCGAAGACGTTGGGGCCGCGCGGCGCTTCCTTGGCGATCTGCATCATGGCGCGCGCCACGTCGGCGGCGTCGATCGGCCGGTAGCGCCGCAGCGGCCCGACGAGCAACGGCGCCAGAGCGCGGGCGATGGGAACGCCGACGCGCTCGGCGATCCGGCGTTCCGCCCGCTCGCCCATGAGAAACGACGGGCGGAAGATCTGTACGCTCTGGTACGACACCTGCCGCACGGCCCTCTCGACCTCCCCTTTCACGCGACTGTAGAAGATCCTGGACGCGGGATCCGCGCCAAGCGCCGTGACGACGAGAAACTAGGTGGCGCCGGCGCGCTGGCCGCCGCGCGCCAGCGCCAGCACATAGTCGTAGTCCACCTTCCGAAAGGCTTGCTGCGACCCCGCCGTCTTGGTGGTGGTGCCGAGGCAACAGCAGACGACGCACCGTCAGGCCGGCCGGTACAAGATCACATTCGCCCGCTCGAGCGTGATCAGGCCACCGCCGATCATTTCGTCGAGATCGGGCAGGACCTGTTGGATCGTCTCTTCGGTCTCGACGACCTCGATGATGAGCGGCAGGTCGAGCGACAGGCGGAGAATCTTGTCGGTATGCACGACGCTCGACGCGCCGAAGCCCGCGACGCCACGCAGCACCGTTGCGCCCGCGAGGCCCTTCTGGCGGAACCGCTCGAGCAGGGCCTCGTACAGCGGCTTGCCCTGGTACTTGTCGCTCTCGCCGATGAAGATTCGCATCAGCGTGCGCTCGCCCTTGAAACGCTGGTGGGTCATCGATCACCTCAGAGCAGTCTGTTTGCCAGCATCGTCCCGATCAGCACGGCGGCCAGGCACCCCACGATCGTGCCGCCCATGTACAGCCCGGCATACCAGTACTCCCCATCCGCGAGCAGCTTCATGCTTTCGTAGCTGAACGTGCTCATTGTCGTGAACGCGCCGCAGAAGCCGATCGTCAGGGCGGCGCGCATGTCGGGGGAGATCACGGTCGAGCCGGTGGCCAGCCGGATGATGAACCCGACCGCCAGTGACCCTAGCAGGTTGATCGCGAGCGTCCCCGTGGGAAACCCTGGTGGTCCGACGCGCGCCTGCACCCATCCCTGGAGGTAGTACCGGGACAGGGTGCCGACAATGCCTCCGGCAACGATGTACCACACCACGCTGGACCTCCGGGAGGGTGACAGAAAAAGACTCCCCCCGTTGCGGTTCGGGTAGGAGTCATCGGCCCCGTGAAAACGGGCGGTTGAAGGCGAACTCCATCGCCTGGGCCAAACATAATTGGTTATTATCCCGTCCGTGGCTACCCTGCTCGTGGTGATGTCGGGCTTATCGGATGCTCTGCAACACCGCCCCCTGGTGGCGGTGCCGCTGCTGTTCGCGGCCGGCCTCGTGACGAGCCTTAATCCTTGCATCTATCCGATGATTCCGATCACGGCAGGGACGCTGGCGGGCGTCGACGCCCAGGGACGGACGCGGCGCCGGACGGTGGCGCTGACGCTCACGTACGTCACGGGGCTCGCGCTCTTCTACGCGATCCTCGGGCTGATCGCGGGACTCACCGGCTCCCTGTTCGGCACGATCGGCTCGAACCCGTGGGCGCGGCTCGCGATCGGGAACATCCTGCTCGTGTTCGCGCTGGCGATGCTCGACGTGATCCCGATCCGCGTGCCCGCGCGCCTGGCGGCGTGGGCGGGGAGCCTCGGCGGCGGGTCGTATCCCGCCGTATTCTTGCTGGGCGCTACCTCGGGCATCGTCGCCGCGCCGTGCGGCGCGCCGGCGTTCGCGGTCGTGCTCACCTGGGTGGCGACCACGCAAAGCGCCGTGCTCGGCTTCATCTATCTGTTCGTATTCTCGCTCGGCATGACAGCGGTCTTGATAGGCGTCGGGCTCTTCTCCGGCACCCTCGCGGCGCTGCCGCGGGCCGGCGCGTGGATGGCGTGGATCAAAAAGGGCGCGGGCGCGGTTCTACTCCTGATGGCCGAGTACTACTTCGTCAAGGCGGGGGAAGTATGGTGAAACAAGGCGGCGGGAAGAGGCGGGTAACAGCGGGGTGGGTGATGACGGCGATCCTACTCGCGTTTCCGACCTTGGCCGCGGCGCAGGAAGACGATGTCGTTGGCATTCCTGTCGGACAGACGCCTCCCGCCGTCACAATTCAGGACTTGGAAGGCAACGCCGTCGATCTTGGGCGCTGGGTGGGGAAGAAGCCCGTCATCGTCGAGTTCTGGGCGACGTGGTGCCCGATTTGCGCGGAGCTGCTGCCGCGCATGGAAGCAGCCCACAAAAAATACGGCGACCGCGTGGACTTCCTCGTGGTCGCCGTCGCTGTAAACGAAAACCCCAACACCGTGCGCCGTCATCTCACGCGCCATCCGATGCCATTCACCTTCCTATGGGACGTGAACGGCAACGCGACCCGGGCCTTTCAGGCACCGGCGACGTCGTATGTCGCGGTCTTGGATGCCAAAGGCAAAGTGGTCTACACCGGCGTCGGCGCCGACCAGGATCTCGACGCCGCGCTCAGCCGAGCGTTAGCGTTCGCCCGCTGAATCCGCCGGGATGACCTTCCCGATCGCTGCACCCAGCTCCGTATAGGCCGTGGGATCGATCTCCCGGAACGGAGTCGCCCGATAGGCGATTTTCCCGTCCGGTCCTACCACGAAGAGATTGCGGTTGTCGAGGTTGCCGCGGACGCTGAAGGCGCCGTACATCTTGCCCACGACGGACCCTGAATCACTCGCGAACAGGAACGGAAACTCCGAGTCCTTCGCCCACGAGGCCTGCGCGGTGTCCGCGTCGGCGCTGATCCCAATCAGCACCACGTTGCGGCCATTCTTGAAGAGCTGCGCGTACTGATCACGGTACGCGTTCATTTGGATCGTTCAGCCACGCGTTCGTGCCTTGAAGAAGAAGGCCAGCACGACCGTCTTCCCCTTGAAGTCGCTGAGGCGAATCGGCGCACGCAGCGCGCCGAACCGCGTGGCGCCCGGGAGCGTGAAGTCGGGGGCGGCGGTGCCGACCTCGAGGGCCGGCGGGCCGGCGGGCGCGGGTGGTGCTGTCGGTTGCTGGGCGCCCGCTACTCCGACGACGGCGGCGGCGAGCCCGGCGGCGAGACACAACGATCGCATATCGCGAAGTCCCTTCTGGTGGTCCGAGGAAATATACCCTACCGCAGGCCGTAGCGCGTCTTCAAGACCTCCACGTGGTGCCGTTCGTGCCCGGGAATGATATAGCCGAGTGCGTGCACGCTGATCGGCTTGCCGCTGGCGGTGCCGCGGCGGCGCCACGCGTCGGCGTCGAAACTCTCGAACAGGGCGAGCGATGCCGTCCGAACCGTCCGCCAGTCGGCTATCAAATCGGCGAGCGATCGTGCGTCGAACTTTGCCGGTGGGATGTACGCATTCTCATCGAACCCCGGGAGCGGCGTTTCGTCTCCACGCGCAATCCGCAAGGCGCGGTACGCCAAGATGCGCTCCGTATCCGCGAGGTGTCCCACCACCTCCTTGACGCTCCACTTGCCGGGAGCGTAGCGCTTCAGGGCGTCGGCCTCCGAGAGGCCGCGCAGCAGGGTAACGGTGACGTCGATTTGCGTGGCGAGCACTGCTACAGGGTCGCTCTCCGTCACTTTGTCGATGTAGCCGACGAAGTGCGGCGCGATCCCGTCAGTGTCGGGTCGACCGATCTTCACGGACGGAGGTCCCCGACCGGCAGCGCGCCCACGGTCTTCCCCTCACGACTGATGATGCGGCGGTGGTAGTCGACCTGGCCGAGGTGATAGCCGAGATGCACGGCGAGGTGCGCGAGGAACGCGCCGGTCGTGGGTGTCACGCCGCCCACGGCCTCGGGGAACGGCTTCTTCAGGTCGGCGTCACTGACGCGGGCGAGGCCGGTTTCGACGGCGGCGAGCGCCCCGTCGATCTCGCGCAGCAGGTCGGCCCGCGGGACGTCGCGGCTGCCGAACTCGGCGTCGCGATAGCGCTTGTAGCCGCTGCCGCCCAGCACTGCGCCGAGGAAGTATTGGATGTTTCCCGCGAGGTGCAGGACGAGGTTGCCGCCGGGGTTCGTGATCCCCGGAGCGCTCTCCCACAGCTCGGCGTCACTCGGGTACGACTCGACCTCGCGGCGCAACGCCTTCAGCTCGCGGGTCATCACCAGGGCGATCCAGTCTTTCATCACGTCCTCCCTGCTCGTACGGCGACCGGCCAGCGCGCCGGCCGCGGCGTCCTCGGGTCTCCCCACATCGGGGCCAGCTCGGCGACGAGCGCGTCCACGGGATCGCGGCCGTGCCGCTCGACGAACCGCCGCGTCGCCGACCAGGTGCGAATGTAGCCCGCCACGTCCTCGAGCGTGAGGCGCTGCTCGATCGTGAATTCCGGCGCAGAGAATTCGGCGAACGGGAACTCGATCGTGCGGTAACGGTCTTCTGTCAACTTGCGCTCGGGGGGCCAGAACGGGCCGACGGTGTGTTTGTAGAAGCGCTGCACGACCGCGTCCAGTTCCGGCGCGATCGAGAAAAACCAATAGGTCCAAACTGCAACGACGCCCCGCGGCCGCAGCACACGGCGTGCTTCGGCCCAGAACCGCGGCCGGTCGAACCAGTGCACCGCCTGGGCGGCGGTCACGAGGTCCACGGAGCGATCGTCGAGACCACTGGCCTCCGCCGGTGCGACGCGGTACGTCACACGGGGGTCAGGGGTCGCGTGCGCGATCTGCGCCTCGCTCGCGTCGGTCGCGATAACGCGGGGGAAGTGGTGCGCCAGGCCGATTGCCGCCTGGCCGTTCCCCGTGGCGCAGTCCCAGGCCGCGTCGCGCGCGGGGGCCGCGTCGGCGAGGAAGTCGAAGAGCGCATCGGGGTAGCGAGGACGGAACGCGGCGTAGCCGGCCGAGACGCCCGAAAAGTGATCGGGGAAGCGCATTGAGGAAGGCTACAACTACTGAAGCCGCAGCAGTTGGACGCGCAGTGTCGGGGGTAGCTGGGAGCCGGGCGTCGGACGGAATTCCAGAAGCTGCTGGCGGTTGTGGTAACCCGAGGTGGCGAACAGAGCCCAACCTCCGGGGGGGAGGTTCGATACCGGGAGGACGAAAGGCCCAAGAGACCAGCCGCGGCCTCGCAGCGGGTGGCCATCCGGGAAATCCTGGTAGAAGTCCTGGTTCATGCCCACGAAAACGTCCTCGATGTTCCAGCTCGGTACCGTCCAGGCCGGGCGCAAGGGCGTCTGGCCCCAGTTCTCATAGTAGAGGGCGAGGGACCAGTCGGACAGCATCTCATCGAAGGGACGGCCCAACCTCGCGGAGAGATTTGCCGCGCCGGTGACTGAGGTTTCTTGGACAAGTTGGGACAGGAATGTCGCCTCCGGCAAATCGGACTGGTCGACGGCCCATCGCAGGAGCGACCAGCCGCTGCCATAGAACGAGGCATCGTCGTAGGACGTTGGGCCTAGGGGAGTGCGGTTCTCGAGCTGGCGGATGTAGTCGTACAGGAACGCGAACGGGTTGAACATGGAGTACGGACGGCCCGCGCACTCGGGGAACGTCGGGCGAACATCGCAATACAGCGTCTGGCGATATGTCGCGTTGCCCTTCCACGCCGTTCCATAGATGCCGCGGGACCAAAGCTCCTCGGCGAGGACCGCCGACGCCTCTTCCAGCCACGTATCTTCGAGCGGCGCCCCCCGACTCAGTCGCTCAGCGAACGCGGTCAGGTGCTTGGACTCGTGCATGACGACGGAGCGGATGAGCCATCGCCACACGTCCGCCGTGTAGGCTCCAAAACCCGTCCCGCCCGCGGTGGGCACCTGTGCGTAGAAGATCTCCCCGGTGTTGCTCGACGGCGCGACGGACTCTGGATAAAAATCGCAGCTCACGACGAATCCCCCCGCCCCATAGCGATTGACGACAGGCGAGAAGACCATTGCAATGCGTCCGTTGTTATCGAGCAGCGAGTCGAGCGCCAACGGGTTGCCGAAGTTGGCGAGGAGCTTCGCGAACATGACGTTGTCGAATTCCGCACCCACGCTCGCATAGTAGCCGTCCATCGTCCCGGCGAGCGGAGCGGCTTTGTCTTCGAAGATCGTGACGTGGGTCCCGATATACACAACCCGCGCGTCGATCGATTGGTAGCTGGCGCAGAAATCGGGATCCTCGAGACGCGGTATGCGGATGCGCGCGACCCCGTTGATGGTCGCCGTGACGCTTAGCTGGGGGGTCAGACGGCGGGCGGCACGGAGCAAGGGGGCCGGGGGCCCCAGCCGCCGGACGAGGGTTCGGCTGCTCTCGAGCAGGCGCCGGTGGGCCGCGGCCGCACGGCGCAGGGAATCCGGTGAGAACCACACGGTTGGGGGAGGGCCGTCCTCGCCGCGCAGACTGGTTTCCTGAAGGGGTGGCGTGGCGGCGATGGTGGACGCGTCGCCTCGGAACTCGAAGGACAGGGGGGCGTCCCGATTCGTGTTGGCCGCGGAAAGGGCGTACACGACGTTGGTACTCGCCGGCGCAAGCTCGTTGCACGCGGCTTCGGGGCCGACCAGGAGGAGCGCCTCGCCTGCTGCAAGAGCGGTCCGTTGGACGGCGACGCTGAGGGGGGCGCTGTCGAGCGCCAGCCGCGCGCCGGAGCGGACGACCAGCCTCGCTTGGTGTGTGGCACTGCAGGGCCAGGCGTTGCGAGGCGGCAGGACGATCGTAAGCGTCGTGTCGCTTGCCGAGGACACGAACGTGGGGATGCTGTCCACCAAGACCGCGTTGGCTGCCGGATCGCCGTCGAATCCCTGACCCCTGAGGACAACAGTCGCGCCGGGTAGGAGCGGCGCCGGCGCCACACTCGCGATCAGCGGCGGGTCGGCCGACTGAATCGTGATGGCCATCGTATCTCTCAACGCTCCGCTCGCTGCAAAGACCATCACGTCCCCGACGTTCAGCGCCGTGATCAGGCCAGAGTCTGAGATTGTCGCTCGGCCCGAGTCGGAGGTGCTCCAAGTCAGCGGGTATCCGCGGATGCTGCCGTCCGCACCCCGGACCGTCGCGTGCAGTCGGAGAGTGTCTCCAGTGCGCACTACGGCGGACGTCTCACCAATCCCGACGCTGTAGGGAGGAATGTCGTACACTTCGATGAAGATCGACGTGAACAGCGAGTCGGATCTGGCACTCAAGGTGGCGGCGCCACCCCTGCGGGTCATTACAGTGACCGTCTCCACGGCCGTCATGCCCGTGAGAGCCGCGACCGTCGGAATCGCCACCGTCGTGTCCGAGCTGGCCAATTGCACCGTCCGCGGCACGGTGCCCGGTGCTCCGCTGCTGTCGAAGACTCGAACGATGAACGGGACTGCACTGTAGGGGTACGGGCCTGCGACTACTGCCTCCCACCACATGAATGGGCCTGTGGTGTCCCGCACCATCACGACCGCTGTATCCGCAATGTTGTCCGACAGCCGCACGATCAGTGTCGTGCGCCCCGGCCGGAGGCCGCTGACATTCGGTGGGCCAAATCGAAAGTCCATTGCGGCCACAGCCGTATCCTGAATGGCGTACTGTACGGGTGCGCTCAGGCCCACGCGGTTGCCGAATCGATCGAGGCCGGTCGCGAGCACGATGACTCCGCGCCCCTGGGGCACGGAGATGGTGTCCGGGTGGATCACGAGCCGTGACGGCCCAAACCGCACATACATGGAGCCTGTGAGCGAGACGCCGGCCGCTGTAGCCGTAATGCTGGCTCTTCCAGGCGCCACACCCGTGACCTGCACGATCGAGCTTGCAGCGGGATTGGGACGCGCGCGTGCGATTGCGGTGTCTGACGACACCCAGGTGAACGAGTTGCCGAGGGCCACAGCGCCAGTGGGGCCGTAGGCGTACGCCGCGATCGCGTCGACGGTGGTGTCGCCGGGAACCTCGAAGTACCGGTACTCGAATCCCAGGCGGACGACAGAGTCCGGAATGACGGTGATGATCGAACTGTCGCCGAACTCGAGGCTCCGGGCCGTCACGGCGGCCGTGCCTAGCGAGTGCGGGGTGACGATGCCGCTCTGATTGACGTCCAGCACGGATTGGTCAGAACTCGTCCAGTTGACGGAGCGCCCGCTCAGGTGGGTTCCCGTGGCGCTGCGCAGGTCCGCGATCAATCGCACTCGATCGCTGAGTCTCAACCGTAGGGACTCGGGCATCGCGAGTGATGCGACGCGATACTGGGCGTTGAGGAATACGCCCCCAGTCCGGTCGTCGCTCGTCGCTGTGACGGCGAAGCTCCCAGCACTCCTAGTGCGGACAAGGCCACCCGCGGTCACCGTCGCTTTCATCGTGTCGGATGTGACCCAGGTGACACCGCGCCCAACCAGCGGGCCTCCCGCGCTGTCGCGGGGGACCGCTGTCAGTTGGATCGAATCACCGACGAACAAAGAATCGATGTTCCGGGGCGTCACGTCGACGCGAACCACCGGCACCAGTCGCACGGACAGCGGCGCCGACCCAACCTTTCCGTCCGCGCTCGCGTTGATGGTGACGTCGCCGACGGCGCGCGTTGCGACGAAGCCGAACTGCGTTACGCTGGCGATCGTCGTGTCACCTGATGACCACGACAGTGAGCGGTCCGCAAGCGTGTCGCCCTTGACGTCGATTGGCAGCGCGGTGAACTGGCCTGTCTGTCCGAAGTACAGCGTCGAGGGGCCGTTCACCAAGACATGATCCGCAAGCACTGGAGCCGCGGGTTCCTTACAGGTGAGTAGCAGCGCGCTCGTCGCGAGGGGGAGCATCACTGCAGCAGGAGAAACGCGTGGCGCGCGCCGCATCGGCTCGAATCTACGCTGTCGTGTCGCGTTCGCTCGCGATCCGGAAGTCAGCTTGTTGCGTCGACGCAACAGTGAAAAAGCCAAAACCCTACGCCGTGCGCAACCCAATCCGATACCTCACCTCCGGCACTGCCGTCCCCGGATACGTCTTTCTCCCGCCGTCCTCGTGGAACCCCAGTCGCTCGTAGAACCGCCGCGCGCTCGCATTTCCCTCGAGCACCCACAGCGTCACTTCGTCAAAGCCCCGCCGACGGAACTCGGCAAACGCACGATCGAGGAGCGCGCGGCCGTGGCCGCGACCCCGCAGGTGTGGGAGCACATGAATCGACGTGATGTGACCCACCGTCCTGGGATCGTCCCCTGGGTCGGGTGACGGAACCATGTGGCAGAAGGCGAGGATCTCGCCGTCCGCATCGAACACGAACACCGGCCAGTCCCGATCCGCGATGCGCTCCCTCCACATGCGCGTGCGGTACGCCATGTCGGTTCGCGCGATCACGTCGTCGGGCATGATGCCGCGATAGGCGACGGCCCATGACTCGACATGGATGCGAGCAACGGCCTCCGCATCCGCTGCCGTCGCGATCCGGAGCGTCATCCGCCGAGCCTCGCTTCCCACTCCTCGAGCGAGCGGGGCCAATCGTCCTTGAGCAGACGTGACAACCCACGATCGGCGAGCACCCGGCCGCCGGTCTGACACGTGGCGCAGTAGTTCGCCTCGTTCTCCGCGTAGCGGATGCGTTGCACCGGCGAGCCGCACACGGGGCAGGGCTGCTTGTAGCGCCCGTGCACCGCCATGCCGTCGCGAAACGCGGTGACCTTCTCGGGGAATTCGGTTCCCGTTTCGGCGCGCAGCCGTTCGATCCAAGCGAGCAGCGTGGTGCGCGCGGCGGCGTACAGGCGTGTGGTTTCGTCGCCGGTCATGCGTCCCGTCAATACAAAGGGCGACAGCTTCGCCGCGTGCAGGATCTCGTCCGAATACGCGTTCCCGATCCCGTCGAACAGGCGCGGATCGGTGAGCGCGCGCTTGAGCGTGTGCGATTCGGACTGCAGCGCGGCTCGAAAGGCCGAGAGATCGGCGGTGAGCACGTCGAGCCCACCCGGATCGTGCGCGGCGAGCCCCGCCTCGCCGCGCACGACGTGCAGCGACGCGCGGTGCTTCTTGCTCGCCTCCGTGAGCAGCAACGTGCCGCCCGAGAAGTCGAACGTGGCGAGACCGATCCTGCCCGGCGGCTTGGCGCCCGGTTTCCGCCACTTGAAGCGGCCCGCGATCATGAGGTGGAAGACGATGAAGATGTCGTCTTCCATCTCCCACACGATGCGTTTGCCGAGGCGCCGCAGGCCGGTGACGGCCTTTCCCACGGACGCCGAGAGGGGCGGATCGGCGGTGCGCAGCAGCAGGGGACTCGTGACCCGCGCGCGCTCGAGCGGCAGCCCGAGGATGCGCGGCGCCAGGGCGTCCAAATACACTACGATGTCGGGCAGCTCGGGCATGACCTACACGTCGCAGGTCTTGAAGGCCTCGGCGAGCGACGTGAGCGGATCGCGGGTGGGCACGAACTCGTGGGCGAGGTAGCCGGTGAACCCGGCGTCGGCGATGGCGCGCGCGACGGCACGCCAGTTCAACTCCTGCGTGTCGTCGAGCTCGTGGCGGCCGGGGACACCGCCCGTGTGGAAGTGGCCGATGTGGCCGATGTGTTGCTGGATCGTCCGGATGACATCGCCTTCCATGATCTGCATGTGGTAGATGTCGTACAGCAACTTCACGCGCGGTGAGCCGACCGCTTCGATCACCTGGGCGCCCCACGCGGTGTGATCTCCCTGATAGTCGGCGTGATCGACCTTGCTGTTCAAGAGCTCGACGCAGATCGTGACTTTATTCTCTTCGGCAAGCGCCTTGATCTTGTTCAGGCCTTCGACGCACGCCGCCGCCCCCTCGGCGTCGCTCTTCCCTTTACGGTTGCCGAACATGGCAATGACGTTTGGGACGCCTTGTTTGCCGGCGATGGGGATGGTCTGCTCCAACTCGCGCAGCAGCATCGCGTGGTTGGCGCGGTCGTTGAAGCCCGTCGCAATGAAATCGTTGCGCTTGGTGGGATACCCCATGGAGCAGATGAGCCCGTTGTCCCGAACGACGGGCCAGTCTTCCGGTTGCAGGAGATCGATGCCCGCGAGGCCGATCTGCTTGGCCGCGCGGCACAGGTCGGGAAGCGCAATCTTCCCGTAACACCAGCGGGAGGCGGACTGCTTGATACGGCCGGTGGGGCGGACGGGCGGATGGGCGGACGGGCGGTAGGACCCGGCTTGGGCTAGATCGAGTGGCACTGCAAGGCCGGCCATGATGCCCGCGGCGGCGCGGAGCATGTCGCGCCGCGTCACCGACCGCCCATCCGCCCTTCCGCCATTCGGCCCCACCCTAGAACTCCAGCTTCTTCAGATAAGCACAACTCGCCGTGATCGATGCGATCGGGTCGGCCGGCTGATCGTGCTCGACGAAGTAGTGCTGGATGCCGGCCTGCTGGCTCTTCGCAAAGATGCGCTTCCAGTCGATCGCGCCCGAGCCGACCTCGGTCATCGCCCACTCCGGCGGACCTTTGCCGTCCTTGACGTGCACGAGCGGAATCCGCCCGGGCCAACGCGCGAAGTACGCCAACGGGTCCTGGCCCCCCTTCGTCATCCAGTACAGATCGATCTCGAGCTTCACGAGGTTGGGATCCGTCTCGGCGAGCAGCACGTCGTAAGGGACTTTTCCTTCGACGAGCGGGAACTCGAAATCGTGGTTGTGATACGCGAACTGCAGGCCCGCGGCCTTCGCCGAGGCGGCGACGCGGTTGAAGTCGGCCGCCACCTGCTTCCAATCGTCGAGCGTCTTGCGCCGCTCCACCGGAATCCAGGGCATCACGATGAACTTGTGACCGATGACGTTCGCGGCCTCGAGCGCCTTCGCCCAGTCGTCGGGCGCCATCGAGCCCGAGTGCACCGACGGGGCGACGAGGCCGTGGCGATCGAGCATCGCCTTGATCTCGGCCGGGGTCTTGTTGAAGTACCCGGCGAACTCGACCTCCGTGTATCCCGCGGCCGCGACGCCGGCGAGCGTGCGCTCGACGTCCTTCTCCATCAAGCTGCGCACCGTGTACAGCTGGACGCCGATCTGCGAGAGGCGGGTGGCAGAACGGGCTGGTCTGCAGGCCGGAAGAACTGCGCCCACGGCGACAGCACCCATCGTCCCAATGAATTCGCGGCGGTCGATCACAGCTCCCTCCGTTTCATAGCGTCCACGGCGAAGGCGGCCGCGCGCGCCGTCAGGGCCATGTAGGTGATGGACGGGTTCTGGCACGCCGTAGACGCCATGCACGCGCCATCCGTCACGAACACGTTCTTGACGTCCCAACACTGGTTGTTGCCGTTCAACACCGAGGTCTTCGGGTCGCGGCCCATGCGCGCCGTCCCCATCTCGTGGATGACGAGGCCGGGCGGGTTGTCGCTGGTGTAGGGCTCGATCTCGTGCGCGCCCACCGCGGCCAACATCTCCGCGGCCGTGATGGACATGTCCTTGAGCAGCGCCTTCTCGTTTTCGCCGTAGGCACAGCTGATCTTGAGCACGGGAATGCCCCATGCGTCGACCTTGGTCTTGTCGATCTCGCAGTAGTTCTCCGGCCGCGGCAGCATCTCGCCGAAGCCGTAGAGGCCGAAGCCCCAGGGCCCGGGCTTACGCAGCTCGTTCTTGAAGTCGGCGCCAAACCCCACCATCTCGCTGCCGCGACCCCAGTCGCCCCGGCCGGCGCCGCCCTGGAAGGCGTAGCCGCGCACGAAGTCCTTCGACTTGTCGGTCACGTTCCGGAAGCGGGGCACGTAGATGCCGTTGGGCCGGTTCCCGAAATCGATCTTGTCGGCGGGGGCGTCGATCTTTCCGTTCGCCCCGCCGCCCATGATGTGGTCCATCACGTTCTTGCCGAGCTGCCCGCTGCTGTTCGCGATCCCCGAATTGAGCAGGATCCGCGCCGACTCGAGTGTCGAGGCGCAGAGGAAGATGATGCGCCCCGTGAACTCGAGCGCGTGCTTCGTCTGGCCGTCGATCACGCGAACGCCCGTCGCCTTGCCCGTCTTCGCGTCGTAGATGACGCTGTGCACGACGCTCCAAGGCCGCAGCGTCAGCCGGCCCGTCTCGCGGGCCGCCGGGAGCGTGGCGTTCACGCTCGAGAAGTACGACCGCGTGATGCAGCCGCGGTGACAGGGCCCACAGTAGTGACAGGCCGACCGGCCGCGGTGATCCTGGGTGAGCACGGCCGCGCGTCCGATCGTGAGGACGCGCTCACGCCCGAAGTGCTTCGCCATCCCGTCCCTGACGACCTGCTCGGCGCAGTTGAGCTGCATCGGCGGCAGGAATTTGCCGTCGGGCAGCTGCGACAGGCCTTCTGCCTGGCCCGTGATCCCGACGAACTCCTCGACGTGGTCGTACCAGGGCGCGATGTCGGCGTAGCGGATCGGCCAGTCGACGCCGATGCCTTCCTTGACGTTCGCCTCGAAGTCGAGGTCGCTCCAGCGGTACACCTGCCGGCCCCACATGATGGAGCGGCCGCCCACCTGGCGTCCGCGGATCCAGGAAAACGGCTTGCCTTCGGCGGTGGTGTAGGGGTTTTCCAGGTCGTTCACGAAGAACTTGTAGGCCATCTCGTCGCACGCGTAGCACTGCTGTTGGATCGGCTGCGTCGCCATCCGGGCCTTGCGATCGCCCTGGCCGCGGAACTTCATCTCCCACACCGGCACGTGCTCGACGTAGTCGGTCTCGGGATTGATGGGCCGGCCCGCCTCGAGCACCAGTGTGTTGAGCCCGCGCTCGCACAGCTCCTTGGCGGCCCAGCCACCGCTCATCCCGGATCCGACGACGATCGCGTCGTACGTCTTGGGCATGGCTATTTCCCTCTCTGATCGAGCAGGACGCAGCCGTCGTAGCGGCCGGGAATGATCGGGTTGTGCAGCTCTTGGGTGACTCCCACCTCTGACGTGAAGTAGCCCAGCAGGGTGACGCGCTTCATCATGCGGAAGAAGTTCTGTGACAGCGTGGGCTCGCGGTGAATGCCCTGGCGGTCGGCCTCCCGCAAGCCGGCCACTTCGCCATCGACCTGCTCGAGGAGCTGTTTTTGCTGCTCAGGCGTGCTGGTCGTGAAGTCCTTCGAGAACTGTTTGCGGCTTCGGTCATCGAACTCGGCGAGGCCGTCGAGGAACCGTTTCCGCTCATCGGCCTCGAGCCATTCGCTGAGCGCGAGGTCGACGAACTCGTTGACCTTGGCGGCGGTGGCTCCGGGTGTGTCGGTGGCGGGGATGATCATCTCGGCGATGGTGACGACGGTGTCGTTCTGGTGCGGATCGAGGACTTTGAGCGCTGTGCCGCTGCCGAGTCGCGCGTGCAGGGAGCGGCTGGCGGCAAAGAGGGGGTCGGCGAGGATCGCCGCGCCGCCGAGGGCGAGAAGCGCTTCACGCCTGTTCATGCGATGAGCTCCGAGGGAGGTGCACCGCGGTCAACAATGGCACGGGTTGAGGGCGGCGTCTAGTCTACGCGAACACCTCCAACGCCACCTCGACCTTCCCGAACGGCGCGCTCACCTGCACGCCCTGCACCATGCCCTTCACGCGCGCGAACATCTGCCGCGCGATTGCCACACCCTCGGCGAGCGCGGCCTCCTTGCCCTTCTCCTGCGCCGCCCTCATGCGCTGCAGGATCTCGTCCGGAACTGAAACGCCCGGCACCTCGTTCGCCAGAAACTCGGCGTTGCGCAGGCTGATGAGCGGCCACACGCCCGCCACGACGGGAATGCGGAACTGCTCGACGCGCTTCAGAAACGCTTCGAGCTGGCGTGGATCGAACACCGGCTGCGTCACGGCGAACTCGGCGCCCGCATCGACCTTCCACGCGAAGCGCGACAGCTCGCGGTCAAGGTCGATCGCCCCGGGGTTCACGCCCACGCCCGCCACCCACCTGGTGGGGGCGCCGATCGGGTTGTTCCCCGGGTCGAGTCCATGATTCAAGCGGTACACGAGATTCGTGAGCCCGATCGAATCGATGTCGAAGACCGCGGTCGCCTCGGGGTAGGGGCCCATCTTGGGTGGGTCGCCCGTGATGACGAGGATGTTGCGCAGCCCCGCGGCGTGCGCGCCCAGGATGTCGGAGAGCATGCCAAGCAGGTTGCGGTCGCGGCAACAGTAATGAATCACCGTCTCGATCCCGACCTCGCGCTCGATCATGATCGCCGACGGCAGGACCCCCATGCGGCTCTGGGCGCGCGGCCCGTCGGGCACGTTCACGGCGTCGACGCCCGCCTTTTTGAGCGCGCGGCACTGCTCCAGCATCGGCGCCGGGTCGACGCCCTTGGGCGGCACGATCTCGACGCTCGTCACCAGCTCGCCGCGCGCCAGCTTCGCGCCCCAGCGCGACTTGTCCGCGAGCGGCGTGGGCGTCACGCCCGCGGGCGCCTGCACCTGACTGCGGGACACGACCACGCTCGGCTGGCGCGGCACGACGCTCGCCACGTAGTCCCGGATCTTCTTGATGTGCTCGGGCGTCGAGCCGCAGCAACCGCCCACGAAGCGCGCGCCGGCTTCGATCATTCGGCGCGCGTAGCTCGCCATGTACTCGGGCGACGCGAGATAGATCTTGCGGTCGCCGACGTCGCGCGGCAGCCCGGCGTTGGGCTGCCCGGAGATGGGCCGGTCGGTCGCCTTGCCCATCTTTTCCACCGCCTCGAGGACGCCCGCCGGCCCGACGGAGCAGTTCACGCCGATCACGTCGGCGCCCCATTCGGTGAGGCGCTTGGCGAAGGTCTCGGGGTCGGTGCCGTAGTAGGTGAGGCCGTCGGTGCCGACGGTCATCTGGCAGACGACCGGCAGGTCGCACGCGGCGCGCACTGCGCGCAGCGCCGCGTGGATCTCGTCCAAGTCGCTGAACGTCTCGAGGATGAATCCGTCCACACCGCCCGCGAGCAGTCCCTTGACCTGGCGCGCGAACAACGCTTCGGCCTCATCGCGCGACGTTGGGCCGAAGGGCTCGATGCGGACACCGAGCGGGCCGATTGCCCCCACGACGCTGGCCTTGCCGCCGCCGGCGACGCGGGCCAGCTCCGCGGCGGTGCGGTTGATCTTCTCGGTGTCGTCGGCGAGACCGTAGCTGCCGAGCTTCAGGGGGTTGGCGCCGAATGTGTTCGTCTCGAGGAGCTCGGCGCCGGCGCGCACGTACTCCGCGTGCACTTCCTGCACCAGCTTCGGCTGCTTCAGGACGAGCTCGTCGTAGCAGACGTTGAGGAAGAAGCCCTTGGCATAGAGCATCGTCCCCATCGCGCCGTCAAAGACGTGGACGCGGCCGTCGGCGATCAGATCTTTGAGGGTAGGCAAAATAGAACCAGGCCTTTTAGCGGGTTGTTTAACGTGGCCGCAATACGCCGCAAATCACCACGGAACCGATTGTCTTGCCGGAACCTAGCGGTATGGGAAAATAATCGCCAGGGTGCCGCGTACTCTTAGGTGACATGGCCCCCGTCCCCGTACCCATCGCGGCCGACCAGCTCCTCGCCGAGCACGCCCCGGCGCTCCAGAACTTCCTGGGCGCCCGCTGCCGGGACGCCGACCTCACCGCCGAGCTGATGCAGGAAGTGGCGATGCGGCTCGTGACCGCGGCGCCGCGGCTGCAGCTCCGTAACGGCAATCTCCGCGGCTACCTGTTTCGCATCGCCGCCAGCGTGTGGCACGATCACCTGCGGCGCGATCTGGTCCGGCGGCGCGGCGCCCATGTGCTGCGGCAGGATGACCGCACCGCTGCTGAGGCGGATACTTCCCTGCTCGAGCAGGAGCTGCGGGAGGCGGTGCGTCGTGTGGTCGCCGAGCTGCCGCCGGCCCAGCGCGACGTGGTGCGTCTGAGGCACGAGCGCGGCCTGACGTTCCAACAGATCGCCGACCGATTAGGCCGGCCCCTCGGCACGGTGTTGACGCAAATGCGCGCCGCGCTCGCGAAGCTCGGATCGGCGCTGGAGGCGTACCGATGAATCATCCCCACGAAGACAGGCTGCTGCTGCTGGCGTACGGCGAGCTGCCCGAGGTTGAGGCGGCCCAGGTCGAGGCGCACATCGCGACCTGCGCGACTTGCCGCGAGGATCTCGAACGGCTCGAGCGGGCGCGCGTGGCGCTCGACTGGGCGGCGCCCAAGCGGCGGCCGGGCCGTTGGATCGCGGCGGGTCTCGCCGCGGCGGCGGTGCTCGCGGTGGTGTTCTTCCCGCGCGACAACTCACAGCCCCGGCAGATGTGGCCGCCGCCGCACGTCTGGTCGACCACGGCCGGCTACATCGCGGGTGGTGAGCCGCTCATTGCGATTGATGCCCAACTCACTCGACTGGAACAGGAGCGGTACCATGTCCTTCCTTAAGTTGACTCTCGCCTTCGCCCTCATCGCGTCGGCGGCCGCGGGCCAGGAGATGCCCAACCCGCAGGCGATGCAGATGCAGGTCCAGAAGATCGCGCAGGAACGGCCGCGCGAGGCCGAAGCGGCGGCGCGCGCGTTCCTTCACCTCGTCGCCGAGGATCGCCTTGGCGCTCTCGACTCACTCAAAGCGAGCGCCGCGGACGAGTACTGGATGGAAGTCGGCCAGCTCACGGTCCAGTTCGACATGGTGCAGAACCTCGTCCGCCGGGACTCGGTGCGTGCCGGCCTCGTCGCGAAGATGTTCGGCATCGAGGTCTACGCGCGCGGTCTACAGCGCGCGTATCGCCGCGCCTCCTCCAGCGGAAACAACCAGCCCGTGATTGTCGTCGACGGGGTCCCGGTCGACAACTCGTCCGCGCGATTGCAGCTGATTCGAACTCAACTAGTCGAGCTGATCGGGCGTCACTTCGACATCGAGGATCAACTCCGCGGGCTCGAGGTGGCCGACATCGAGCGGCGGCTCGCGGATGTCCGCGCCGAGACGCTGCGACGCCGCGACAAGCGAGTCGAGCTCGTGAAGTGGGCCGTGGACGATATCATCCGGGACGCGACCAGGCCGCAATAGCGGAGACGTGAGGGCGGGCATATTTTGGCCGTGTGCCCAACCTCGCGGCGTTTCACCCTCAGATCGTTCACTTCGCCATCGTGCTGCTCGTTGTTGGCGTCCTCTTCCGCTGGATCTCCCTCACCGGCCGCGCGGCATTCACGGGGCCCGCGGCCGCCGTGCTGCTGCTCAGCGGCACGCTGGCGGCGGTGCTCGCGGTGCAATCGGGCACCGACGCGCACGGCCCCGCCGAGCGCGTGCCCGGCGCCCGCACGGCGGTCCAGGAGCACGAGGAGGCCGGCCACTGGGCGCGCAACGTGTTCCTGGTCATCGCGGTCCTCGAAATCGGGGCGCTGGTCTTCACGCGCCGCTCCGCCCGCGTCGCGCAGGGGCTCACCTGGGCATCGGCGCTGGTGGGGCTGGCGGGCTTGGGGGCCATCTACAAAGCCGGCGACCGCGGTGGGGACCTGGTATACAGCTACGCCGGCGGGGTCGGCATCCGCTCCGGCGATACGACGGACGTGAGCCGGCTCCTCATCGCCGGCCTCTATCACTCGGCGCAGGCGGCCCGCACCCGGCACGACAGCGCCGCGGCCGCGGAATTATTCGGGGAGCTGGCCCGCCGCTTCCCGGACGACACGACGGTGTGGCTGCTCGCGATCGAATCGCTGGTCCACGACCGCAACGACGGCAAGGGGGCGCTCGCGGCACTCGCGCGACTCACCGTACCAGTGGACGATCAGCGGCTACGGGTGCGGTATGGCTTCCTGAAGACCGACGCGTTTCTCGCGGCCGGCCGGGCCGACTCGGCGCGGGCGACGCTGGAGCAGCTCGCGGCGCAGTTCCCGGACAATCCGAGGATCAAGGACAGGCTCGCGCAGATGGCGCAGGGGAAGTAGGGGGAAAACCCGCACGGGTTAACCGTACCCTAAAGGGCCGGCTCGGCTAATACGCGCGTCCTGAAGGACGTTTGCCGGCGACCGAGGTCCCGTAGGGACCGAGGAAGTCCTTTAGGGCCCTTTAGGGCACGGATTAAAAGGACCCGGCGACCTCCTGTTATTTATCCGTGGGCTGAAGCCCCGGCTCGGCCACGACGCCCGTCCTGAAGGACGGAATCCTCCCCGCCTCAATCCCCGAACACCCGCCGCGCCACCCACCACGCTGCCACGCCCCCCGCGATGAACCCGAACACCGCGCCGAACGGACCGATGACCGCGTTGCCGATGACGCCGGCGATCGTGCCGACGATGAAGCTGACGAGGGCTTTGAGTAGTTTCACGAGGTCTCCGCTTCCAGGGTGCGAAGGGCGTCGGCGGTTGCGATCCCATCGATCTTCACGGTCTTGCGGCGGCTCGTGTGACCGGCGGCGATGGTGACGGCGCTGCGCGCCACCGATAGTCGCTCGGCAAGAAAGCGAATCAGCTCATCGTTGGCCGCGCCGTCCACGGGCGGAGCCGCCAAGCGGATCTTCAGCGCGTCGCCATGACGGCCCGCGACGTCGGTCGCGCGCGCACGCGGGACCACGTGCACGAGCAGCGTGGCCGTCAGGCTCCCCCGACCCGCGCGAGTCCCGCCAGCAGGATGGACTTGAGCACCCAGAGGACGAGGAGCGCCACGATGGGACTGAGGTCGAACATGCCGACCGGAGGCACGACGCGTCGCAGCGGCTCGATCAGCCAATCGGTGAGGGCGTATACCGGCCGCATCCAGCGGTTGTACCGGAAGGCCCCGATCCACGATCCGATGATGCGGATGATCACCGCATAGAAGAACACGTTGTACCCGATCTCGACAGCCAGGCCGAGCGTCGCGCTGGGTCCGCGCTCGGCGGCCCAGGTGACCACGTGGAACGCGTTGAACGCCCAGCCCAGCAGAGAAATGAAGATGACGCCGCCCGCCGCGACGACCACGACGAGCCACCAGCCCGCGTGGACGGGATTCCCCCCCATCCGCACCAGCCGTTTCTCGACGGGTCGAACGATCGGGTCGGTCACGGAGCGGACGCTCCGACCAAATTGGGTGAATGGAGAGATCCGACGGGTGCGGACCAGCCACGAGCCGAGCGCGACGAGTCCCGAGAGCGCGAACAGCCCGAACACGGCGTACCGGGCGATGAGCAGGGCGGGCATCGTCTCCATCTAGCTGCCGAGCGCCGCCGCGACGATTCGATCCTGCTCGGCCTTGTGCGCCGCCGGGTACCCTTCGGCGGGACTGGAGCGCTCGGGCCGCGACACGTCGCGCAAGGCTGTCGCCTCGGGTATCACGTCGCGCAGCTTGGGCAGCACGAACTTGCGCGCCCCCATGTTGCGCGGCTCCTCTTGCACCCAGAAAATCTCTTTCAGGTTGGGGTACCGGGACAGGTACAGTCCGATCTCCTCCGATGGGAACGGATAGAGCAGCTCCACCCGACCGATCGCGACGTGCGGCGTTTCGGCACGGCGCGGCGACGCCGTGAGATCGTAGTACACCTTGCCGCTGCACAACAGCAGTCGCGTTACCTTATCGAGCGCCGGCCGCTCGCCGTCCCACAGCACCGCGCGGAAGCGTCCCTGCGTCAGGTCCTCGAGTTTGGAGCTCGCCGCCGGGAGCCGCAGCAGACCCTTGGGCGTCATGACGATGAGCGGCCGGATCTCCTCGTGCCGCGCCTGGCGGCGCAACAAGTGGAAGTACTGCGCCGGCGTGGTGCAGTTGGCGACGCGGATGTTGCCTTCCGCGCCGAGTGACAGATACCGCTCCAGGCGCGCGCTGGAGTGCTCGGGTCCGCCGCCCTCGTAGCCGTGCGGCAGCAGCAACGTGAGCCGCGACGTGTCGCCCCACTTGGCGAGTCCGGCCACGATGAACTGATCGATGATCACCTCGGCGCCGTTGGCGAAGTCGCCGTACTGCGCTTCCCACAGCACCAACGCGGGGTGCGCGGCCGTGGCGTAGCCGTACTCGAATCCCATGCACGCCGCCTCGGACAGCGGGCTGTTGTGCAGCTCGAACGGCGCGCGCGCGCCCGCCAAATGCTGGATCGGCGCCCACCGGTGATCGTTCGTGGGATCGTGCAGCACCAGGTGGCGCTGGCTGAAGGTGCCGCGCTCGACGTCCTGGCCCGTGAGCCGGATCGGCGAGCCCTCGACCAGCAGCGATCCGAAGGCGAGCGCCTCGGCGTGTGCCCACTCCATCCCCCCCTGCGTGATGGTCTCGCGACGGCGCTCCAGCTGCCGCTTGAGCTTGGGATGGACCGTGAACCCGTCCGGCACGGCGAGCAGCCCCTCGTTGAGACGGGTGAGCACGTCGGCGGCGACCGCCGTCTCCGGCTCGGCCACGGCGGCCCGTACGATACGCCGCTCCTCACCCGACGCGCGCGAGCGCCGCGCCTTCAGCGCCTGCTGCACCTCGGTCAGCTTGGCGTAGGCGGCGTCCGCCTCGGCCTGTGCGGCTGCGGGGGTCACCAGGCCCTCGGCAGCGAGCTGCGCTGCGTATTTCTCGCGCACCGGCGGCGTCTTCTTGATGACCTCGTACATCAGCGGCTGGGTGTACGCCGGCTCGTCGCCCTCGTTGTGGCCCCAGCGCCGGTACCCCACGAGGTCGATCACCACGTCGCCGTGGAATCGCTCGCGATACATCCACGCCAGGCGCACCGCCGCGATGCACGCCTCGGGATCGTCGGCGTTGACGTGGATGATGGGGACGTCGAAGCCCTTGGCGAGGTCGCTCGAGTAGTCGGTGGAGCGGCCGTCGCGCGGATCGGTGGTGAAGCCGACCTGGTTGTTGGTGATGAGGTGGATCGTCCCGCCGGTCGTGTAGCCGCGCAGGCGCGCCAGGTTGAACGTCTCGGCCACCACGCCCTGGCCCGCGAACGCCGCGTCGCCGTGAATGAGCAGCGGCAGCACGGTGGAGACGTCGTACTTGGGCTCGGCGCCCGAGCGGTCGGTCTGCTCGGCCCGCGTCCAACCCTCGACGACGGGATTCACGGCCTCGAGGTGACTCGGGTTCGACAGCAGGGAGACCGTCACTTCTTGGCCCTTCGTGGTCTTGTACGTGCCTTCGGCGCCGAGGTGGTACTTCACGTCGCCGGTGACGGCCTCGGGGTCGGACGCGGAGCCGGCGCCGCCGCCTTCGAATTCTTCGAGGATGGCCTCGTAGGGCAGGCTCACGACGTGCGCCAGCACGTTGAGCCGGCCGCGGTGCGCCATGCCCATCACGGCCTTGCGGACGCCGAACGCGGCGGCGAGCTCGAGTGTGGTATCGAGCATCGGCACCGTCATGTCCACGCCCTCGATCGAGAACCGTTTCTGGCCGAGGTAGGCGCGCTGCAGGAAGCGCTCGAGCGCGTCCACGAGGGTGAGGCGGGACAGCAGGCCGCGCTTGTCGGTCGCGGAGAGCGGCTTGCGGTGCTCGCCCGATTCGATCACGCGGCGCAGCCACACGCGCTCCTCGTGGCTCGCGATGTGCTCCACCTCGTAGGCGATCGTCCCGCAGTAGGTGGCGGTGAGGTGCGGGAGCGCGTCCGCGAGGGTGGCGCCGGGGACGTAGCAGCGCAGCACGTCGCTCGGAATGCGCGCCATCGCTTCGGGCGTAAGGCCGAGCGGGGCAGGGTCGAGCGACGGATCGCCAGGCGGCGCGCTGCCGAGCGGGTCGACGTGCGCCGCGCGATGCCCGAGCCGCCGGATGGCGCGGACGAGGGCCATTGCGGCGGCGACGGCCTTCAAATCATCAGGGGACGGGGGAGGGGGGACGGGGGAGGGGGCCTGCACCGTCGCGACCCGTCCCTCGTCCCCCGTCCCCCGTCCCGACACGCCTAGGCTCTCAATCACCGCACCGTAAAAGTTGTCTTCGCCCTGCAGCAACGCATCGAGCCGTCGCAGGAAGGAGCCCGACTCCGCCCCCTGGATGATGCGGTGGTCGTATGTGCTCGTGATCGTCATCACCTTCGCGTCCGCGACGTTGCGGATCGCGCCGGTCGCAATGATCGAGCCCTGGCCCTTCATCAGGCGCGGTACGGAGGCGACGGTGCCGATCGTGCCCGGGTTGGTGAGGGTGATCGTCCCGCCGGCGAAATCGTCGGGGAGGAGCTTGTTGGTGCGCGCCTTCTCGACCAGCGCCTCGTACGTCTGGTGGAAAGCGGCGAAGTCCATTCCCTCAGCGTGCTTGATGACGGGGACGACCAGGCCGCGGCTGCCGTCTTTGCGCTCGACGTCCACCGCGAGCCCCAACCCGACGCCCTGCGGCGTCACCCGGTGCGGCTTGCCGTCGACCTCCTGGAACGCATGGGTCATGACCGGGAACTGCTTAACGGCCTGGACGATCGCGAAGGCGATCAGGTGCGTGACCGAGATCTTCTTGCCGCTCGTTCCCGGCTGGGCCAGCTGGGCGTTCAGGGCCTTGCGCCGCGCATCGAGAGTGGCGACGGCGATGTCGCGGAACGACGTCGCGGTGGGGACGGTGAGCGACTCGGTCATGTTCGCGACTAACCGAGCGGCGGGACCGGTGATGGGGACGGCGTGCGCCGTGAGCGGTGCGCCGTGCGCCGGTAGGCGTTCGGGCGGGGTTTCCGGCGCACTGCGCACGGCGGACGGCGCACGCAGTACCTCGGCTTGGTCCGTCGGGATAATCGGCAGCTCCGCCGTCTTCCCGTTATCGAACAACAGCCGCCACTCTTCCGGGACGGAGGCGGGGTCGCGCAGGTACTGCTCGTACATCACCTGGACGAACGCGGCGTTGTGGGTGCCGAAGACGAACTCGCTCACGCGTGCAATCTAAACCGGGCGTCCAGGCTCGGCGAAGGCTATCTTCTCCGGCACTATGGCTCTGCTCGCACTGCTGCTCGTCACCGCCCAGGCGCCCGATACCGGCCTCGCGGCGCGCATCTCGACCCGCATCGCCGCCGCGCCCGCCACCGCGGTCGGCGTCTACTTCCGGGACCTGACGACGCGGGACTCGGTGCTCGTCGGCGCCCGCCGGCGCTTCCACGCCGCGAGCACGATGAAGGTGCCCGTGATGATCCAGCTGTTCCGGGACCGCGACGCGCAGCGGCTGTCGCTCGACGACTCGATCCCCGTCAGCAACACGTTCAAGTCGATCGTCGACAGCTCGACATACGAGCTCGACAAGACCGACGACTCCGACTCGACGCTCTACCTGCGAGTCGGGGGCAAGGCGTCGATCCGCGAGCTGGTCGAGCTGATGGAGACCGTCTCGAGCAACCTCGCGACGAACCTCCTGATCGCCCGCGTGGGCGCGCCCCGCGCCAACGCCACGGCGCACCAGCTCGGCGCCGACTCGATTCTCGTGCTCAGGGGCGTGGAAGACGGCAAGGCATACCGGGCGGGCCGGAACAATACGACGACGGCGCGGGATCTGGGCGTCCTGATGGCCGCGATCGCCCAAGACCAGGCGGCGTCACCCGCGGCGTGCCACGAGATGCTGGCCATTCTCGGCCGCCAGCACTTCAAGGAAGGGATCCCCGCCGGCCTACCGGCGGAAGCGCGGGTGTACCACAAGACCGGCTGGATCGGGAAGGTCGTCTATCACGATGCGGCGATCGTCGAGCTGCCGGGCGGGCGGCGCTACGTGCTCGTGGTGCTCACCGGCGGGATCGATAAGGACGAGGATTCCTACAAAGTGGTGAGCGACATCTCGCGGACCGTGTACGAGGCGGTCGCCCGGCGCTAAGCGCTCAGGGGTCGTACACGCGAGTCACGGCGACCACGCTGGCTCCCGCCGTCCCATTGCCGACCTGACCGTCGTTGTTGCTGCCCCAGCAGTACGCGCCCCCGCCTGTCCCCACGGCGCACGTGTGGAAACCACCGGCAGACAAAGCGCGGAACTCCTGGCCCCCGGCCGCCACGATGGGTGTGCTGGTGCAAGGGAAGTTGTCGGTCGGCCCGGGGCCGTAGGTGCACGTCTCGCTGGCGGTGCCACCGAGCTGGGCGGCGCCATCGCCGCCCCAGCAGTACAGTGTGCCGCCGACGGCGAGCGCGCACGAGTGGTTGGTTCCGACGCTGACCGCCGTGTACGTCCGGCTGCCACTGACCTTCACCGGCGCGGGCTGGTCGCTATGCGAGCCATTGCCAACCTGGCCCCACGCGCCGGAGCCCCAGCAGTAGACGTCGCCGCCGGTCGTGAGCCCGCACGTGTGCACGTTGCCGCCGTCGATCGCCTGGAAGAGGTGCCCTCCGGCCACAGCGGTCGGAGTGGAGTGGGACGCAGAGTCGCCGCTGCCCAGGGCACCGAAATCGTTGGCGCCCCAACAATAGGCCGCGCCGCCGACTGCGATCGCGCATGTGTGGTAGTCACCGGCCGCGATCGCCGTGTAGGTCCGGCCGCCGGCCACGGGAACCGGGGTTCGCACGCTCACGACGGTCGAGTCGGCTCCGAGCTTCCCGAAGTCATTGTTGCCCCAACAATACGCCTCGCCGACGGTCGTGAGGCCGCACGTGTGGGTCCATCCCAGTGTAATCGCTTTGAACCTGAGCCCGCCGTCGACGGGCACAGGCACCGGAGTCACATCAACGGTATCGTTGCCGAGTGCTCCGTCGTTGCTCCCGGAGCCCCAACAATACGCAGCGCCCGCGCGCGTGATGCCGCACGTGTGGCCCTGTCCGGCGTCGATGTGCGCGAACACCAGGCCGCCGGCGACGAGTCGCGGCAGCGTGTCGCGATCGTTCGCCGCTCCCGTCCCAAGCTGCAGACTCCCGTTAAAGCCCCAACAATATGCGGCGCCGCTTCCCAGGATCCCGCACGTGTGCTGAAAGCCGCCGGAAACGAGGCCGAACGTGCCGGCGGGCACCGGTCCGAGACTGTCGGAACATGCCGCGACGAGGAAGGTCGCTACGACGAGCGTCCGAGTTTGCATATAGTGGGAGGTTGAGCCACTTGGTAGGTCTTGCGCAAGGGGAGGCGCGCCAAACGTCATAACCGAGCACGCGGCGCTAGCTCACCCGCCGCGTCTTCCTCCGCATGAAGTCCATCAAAATGAACTGCCCCAGCGTCATCGTGTTCGTGAAATAGGCCTTCCCGCGGCAGATCGCCGAGACCTTCTTCACGAACTCCACCAGGCTGCGGTCCCGCGCCAGCATGAACGTGTTGATCAGGATGCCGCTGCGGCGGCACAGCGCTACTTCCCGATAGGTCGCCTGGAGGATGTGCGGGTCGAGGCCCATCGAGTTGACGTAGATCCGCCCGTCGGGCTGCGTCAGCGCCGACGGCTTGCCGTCGGTGATCATGATGATCTGGCGCATGTCCTTGCGCTGCCCCATCAAGATCCGGCGCGCCAGTTTCAGCCCCTCCGCCGTGTTCGTGTGGTACGGCCCCACCTGCGCGTGCGCCAGCTGGCCGAGGGGGATCTCCTCGGCGGTGTCGTGGAACAGCACCACGCGCAGCGTATCACCCGGGAACTGCGTGCGGATCAGGTGCGTCAGCGCCAGCGCCACTTTCTTGGCCGGCGTGAAGCGATCCTCGCCGTACAGGATCATCGAGTGCGAGCAGTCGAGCATCAACACCGTCGCCGACGACGAGCGGTACTCGGCCTGATGCACCATGAGGTCGCCGTACTCGAGGTTGATCGGGACGCCTAGGCCTTCGCGCTCGAGCGCGCGCGACAGCGTCGCGTTCACGTCGAGGTTCAGCGTATCGCCGTACTCGTAGGGTTTGCTCGCGGCCTCCGCTTCGATGCCCGTCGCCAGGTGCTCGGTCTCGTGCGCGCCGAAGCTCGACTTGCCGATGCTGCCGAGCAGGTGCTTCAGGGTGCGGTAGCCGAGGAAGTCGATGCCCTTCTCGGTGAGGCTGAACTGCACCTGCTGCGCGGCTTCCTGGGCCATGCCGCCGGGGCCGAACAGCGGCTGCTGGCCCGCCGGGAGCTGCGGCGCCTGCGTGAGGTTGAGATACCCTTCCTCGATCAGCTTCTGGACGATCTGGTCGAGCAGCTCGGCAAGTTGGCGCTGCAGCTCGGCGTCGCGCTGCGCGTCGCCGGTCGATTCCCCACGTAAGACGGCCAGCATGTCCTGGGTGAGCTGCCCCGATTCCATCAGGGCCTGGAGGATCGCTTGGCGCAGCGCGTCGAGCGAGCGGTCGGGGTCGTCTTCGCCGAATTCGCCCCAGAACGGATTCGAGTGCGGGCCTCCGGCAAAGCCCGACTGGAGGAGGAAGTCCGCCAGCTGGTCGAGCAGGGCCTGGAGGTTGAGCGTCTCGAGCAGGCCCGGGACGAAGCGGCTGTACGTCGTGTATTTCATCGGCCTCTCAATAATCTAGTATAGTTTGCAGAGCCATGACCGAGGCCGCGCGGCGCTACGGACTTGGGGCCCTCGCCCACCGCAACTTCCGCCTTTTTCTCTTCGGCCAGACCGTCTCGCTCACCGGCACCTGGATGCAGTCGATCGCCCAGGGCTGGCTCGTGCTGCAGCTCACGAATTCCCCGTTCTACGTCGGCTTGGTCTCGGCGCTCGGGTCGATCGGCGTCCTGCTGTTCACGCTCTACGCCGGCGTCGTGGCGGACCGCAGCGATAAACGGCGCGTCGTCGTCATCACGCAGTCGCTCTTGATGCTACAGGCGTTCGCGCTCGCGCTCCTGGTCGCGACGGGCAGGGTCACGGTGGAGAGCGTCATGGCGCTCGCCGCGTTCCTGGGGATCGTCAACGCCTTCGACATTCCCACGCGCCAGTCGTTCCTGGTCGAGATGGTCGGGAAGGACGACCTGATGAACGCGATCGCGTTGAACTCGTCGATGTTCAACGCGACGCGCGTCTTCGGCCCCGCGGTCGCCGGTGTGCTCATCGGAACCGTTGGCACGGCGTGGTGCTTTGCCCTAAACGGGGTGAGCTATCTCGCCGTGATCGGGGGCCTGCTCGCGATGCGCCTGCCTCCCCGCGTGCCGCAGCCGGCGCGCGGCTCGGCGTGGGCGGGCTTCCGCGAGAGTCTCGCGTTCATCCGCGCCGACCCTCGCGTGTCGACGCTCGTCGTCCTGACCGGCTTGTTCAGCATCTTCGGGTTTCCCTTTCTGGTGCTGATGCCGGTCGTGGCGCGAGACGTGCTGCACGCGGGCGCGGCGGGCTACGGGGCCCTCACGGCCGCGGTGGGGGTGGGCGCGCTCCTCGGGGCGCTCGGGATCGCCGTCTTGAGTCTGCGCATCCCGAAAGGCCGCACCCTCGTCCTGGGCGGCTCCAGTTTCGGCGTCGCGCTGGCGCTGTTCGCGGCCTCGCGCAGCTTCACGGTGTCGCTGCTGGTACTGGCGCTGGCGGGTTGCGCGATGATCCTCAACAACGCGCTCACCAACACGCTGCTCCAGACCCTGGTGCCCGACGAGCTGCGCGGGCGCGTGATGGGCTTCTACTCGTTCGTGTTCGTGGGGCTGGCGCCGCTCGGCGCCCTCCAAGCCGGCGTGGTAGCGGAGCACTTTGGAGCGCCGTGGTCGGTCGCGGCGGGCGGGATCGTCACCGCCCTGGCGATGGCGATCGCCGCGTGGCGGGTTCCGGCATTACGAACCGCTGCGTAAGGGCACGGACCGTGAATGTAGGGGCACGACAGTGTCGTGCCCCTACACCGGGGCGTGACCCTATTCGAATAACCCGAGGTGGGGATATTGTATTCGCATGAAAAATCGGACATTGGGCGGCACCGGATACACCGTCAGCGAGCTCGGCTACGGCGGGTGGGGGCTCGGCGGCCGCCAGTGGCGCGGCGCCGCGGACAGTGAGGGGCGCGACGCGCTGCGCGCGGCGGTCGACGCGGGCGTGACGTTCTTCGATACGGCGCTGGCCTACGGACGCGGCCACAGCGAGCGGCTGATCGGGCAAGCGCTGCGGGACGAAATCCAGGGCGGTCGCGCCGTCGTCGCCACCAAAGTGCCGCCGCGCAATGAACAATGGCCGGGGGACGGCAAGAAGCCCGTCGCGAAGATCTTTCCTCCACGACATCTCACGGCGTCGACCGAAGCGTCGCTCAAGAACCTCCGCGTCGACGCCCTGCCGCTCCAGCAACTGCACGTGTGGCACGATGCCTGGCTCGACGACCCGACCTGGGGCGAGTCGCACGCGCGGATGGTGCAGTTGAAGAGAGAGGGGAAGGTCCTGCACTGGGGGATTTCGATCAACGATCACGCGCCCGAGACGGCGCTGCGCGCGCTGGCCGATCCGCTGTTCGAGACCGCCCAGGTCATCTACAACATCTACGACCGCTCTCCCGAAACAGCCTTGTTCACCCTCGCGAAGCGGAAGCACCTCGGCGTGATCGTGCGCGTACCCTTCGACGAAGGCGCGCTCACCGGGAGTATTCGAGCCGACACGATGTTTCCCTCGGGCGACTGGCGGAAAGACTACTTCCACGGCGACCGGCGCGCCGAGGCCGAGAAGCGAGCGAAGGCCCTGGCCTCACTGCTCGGTGGGGAAGCGGCGACGCTGCCCGAGCTCGCCCTCCGATTCTGCCTGTCGCCGCCGGAGGTGTCTACCGTCATTCCGGGGATGCGGCGCGTCGGGCACGTCGGGTCCAACGTCGCGGCGGCGGCGAAGGGCGCGTTGTCGGCCGGCATGCTATCCCGGCTCCAGGCACACGCCTGGGAGAAGAACTGGTACTCGGATTGAGGGGTGGTGTAGGGGCACGGCAATGCCGTGCCCCTACTTCCACCGGCGTCGGTGTGCCTCCGCCACCACCAGCGCGGCCGCTCCTTCGAACCCGAGCCGCTCCGCGTTCAGGACCAGATCGTACGCCGTGAGGTCCTGGCGGTCGCGGCCGTAATGCGTCTTCACGTATTGGTCGCGCTGTTTGTCGGTTTCGTCCACGACCTTATCGACGTTCGCTGGGTTCACGTGCAGTCGCTCGACGGCGAGTTTGCGGCGCCACGGCTTGCCGGCGATGACATACACGTGCAGGGCGTTGCCGCGCTGGGCGAGCACGGCTTGGGCGCCGCGGCCCACCAGGACGGCCCGGCCTTCGGCCGCCGCCTCGGCGATGACCCGCTCGGTCATCTTGACGATCGTGGCCTCGTCGGCCTCGACGGTCGGCGTGGTCGCCGCGGTCGTGATGAACATTTCGGGTGACGCGGCCGCCAGCGTACGCGCCAGCCGCTCCAGCAGGCCGGGTGCCCGCTCCTCGAGCTGCGCCACCTCGTCGGCGGGGAGGCCGGCCATCCGCGCCACCTGATCCACGAACTCGTTGTCGATCAGCGTCCAGCCCAGTGCTTTCGCCACCAGACGCGCGATGTCCGAGCCGCCGGAGGCGTACTGCCGCGTCACCGTGATGAGCGGCGGCGCGCTCACTGCTGGCGCAGATTCCGCCGCAGGTCGCCGAGGTTCAGCATCGGGATTCCGCCCGACGTCGGGACCAGGATGACGAGGTTGTTGGACGACTTGAGCTCCCGCAGCACGTCGAAGTACTGCCGGGTCAGCGCCTCCGGCGTGAGCGTCGTGTTGAGGAGCTTCTGCTGCTCCGCCTGCAGCCGCGCCACCTCGACGCGGTGCCGCTCCGTCTCGACCTGCTGCTCCTGCGCGATCTTGTTGTTGATCGCCTGGACCACCTGCGCCGGCGGCTGCAGGTCGCGCAGGAAGAACGCGGTGACGGTGGCGATCCGGAAGCGCGGCCCGCCCACGCGGGGCTGCGTCACCAGCGCCGAGTCCACCAGCGCCTCCATGGTGTTGGCGATCTGGGTGCGCTTCGAGATGTCGTTGATGGAGTACTGCACCATGCCGTCGCGCACGCCTTTGCGTAGGGCGTTGCGCACGGCGCTGTGGATCTGGTCTTCGTTGCCGATCTCGGTGTAGATGCGCGCCGCCTGCTGCGGATCGATCTGCCAGCGCAGGCCGACGTCCACGGTCATGCCCATCTGCTCGCTCGACAGGGCCGCGATCTCTTCGACCTGGTCGCCCGTGAACGGGTACTGCTCCTCGCGCGTCGAATAGTGCTCGATCGAAGACCAGGGCGGTACCATCCGGATGCCGGGGAGCAGCGGGCTGGGGTTCACCGATCCGAACGCGTGCTGCACGCCGACCTCGCCCGCGTTGATCACGACCGCGGTCGAGCCGATGATGAGGAGCACGCCGATCACGAGGGCGGCGAGACTCGCCAGGCGCAGCGCGCCGCCCACGGGGCGCGCTCCCTCGGCTCGTACCGCCGACGCTCCAAGACGCAGGAAGAAAGCGACGGCGAGCAGCACGAGACCGAAGAACATCTGGCCCATGGGGACTCCCTGTAGGAGATGAGGTTGTTACGTGAAGAGATTCGGTCCAGGTTTCGGCGGAGCCCCCCCCTTGGGGTCGGGGCGGGCGCGGACGTAGCCCAGGTCCTCGCTGCGCGCGATCCGCTTCTCGGCGACGAGGCCCTCGAGCACCAACTCGCACGCCGACACCATCGCGGCGGGGTCCTTCTTACCGGCGAGCCCCACCTGGTCCACCAGGTCGAGCAGCCCCGGCACGACGCTGAAGCCCTTGAGCAGGGCCTCCGACCGTTCGTCGGGGGTGATCTTGAGGGCGCCGCCTTCGTCGAACCAATGGACGATGTCGTCCACGTTGGCGCCGCCCACCCGCGCCTCGAATGTCTTGCCCGCGGCCCGGCGGATCAGGTCCTTGGCGATCGCCTCCGCACCCTGGAGCTCCCCCTCGTACTCGAGCTCGAGTTTGCCGGTAATGGCGGGCAAGGCCGCGTACACGTCGGACACGCGCGGCACGACCGAGCGCTCTTTCGTGACGATCGTGCGGCGCTCCGCGTTCGACACCACGCTGTCCAGCACGCTGATCGGCAGGCGCTGCGACACGCCGCTGCGCCGGTCCACCCGCTTGTCGTCGCGCGCCTCGAAGGCGATGCGCTCGATCAGCTCTTCGATGAAATCGGGGACGCGAATCGGACGGCCATCGCGCTCCACCCATGCTTCCTGTTTCGTGATCGCGCTGCCCAGCTCTACCGTGAGGGGATAGTGCGTCACGATCTCAGCACCGATGCGGTCCTTGAGCGGCGTGATGATCTTGCCGCGTGCGGTGTAGTCCTCGGGGTTCGCCGTGAAAACGAGCGCCACGTCGAGGTTGAGGCGCACCGGGTAGCCTTTGATCTGGACGTCGCCTTCCTGCATGATGTTGAACAGTCCCACCTGCACCTTGCCGGCGAGGTCGGGCAGCTCGTTGATCGCGAAGATCGCGCGGTTCGCCCGCGGCAGGAGACCGAAGTGCATCGTCAGCTCGTCGGAGAGCAGGTGCCCGCCGCGCGCCGCCTTGATCGGATCGACGTCGCCGATGATGTCGGCGATGGTGACGTCGGGCGTCGCGAGCTTCTCGATGAAACGCGCGTCGCGGGGCAGCCAGGCGATCGGCGTGTCATCGCCGTGCTCGGCGATCAGCTCGCGCCCGTACTTCGAGATGGGCTCGAACGGATCGTCGTTGACCTCGCTGCCCGCGAGGATCGGAATCTCTTCGTCCAAGAGGCTGACGAGTTGCCGCAGGATCCTGCTCTTCGCCTGGCCACGGAGGCCGAGCAGAATGAAGTTGTGGCGGGCGAGCAGCGCGTTCACCAGCTGCGGGATGACCGTATCCTCGTAGCCCACGATGCCGGGGAACAGCGGCGTGCCGTTCTCCAGCAGGCAGATGAGGTTCTCCCGCATCTCGTCTTTGACGGTGCGGTTGCGGCGGGCGGGGCTCGCCCATTCGGTCTGTTTCAGCTCACCCAGCGTTGTCGGAAGAGTCATGGCTCGACGTTAACCAAAGAGGCGAAGCGCCGCCACGCCCCAGGCGGGGAGGTCGACTGCGGCCTTTCCATCACCCGCCACCGCCACGCCGTCGCCGTTCATCTCCACGAGGTTCGTGCGGCGCGCCTGCTTGAATGCGTACGCCGCCGGCCACACGCCCACCGATCGCGCCTGACCCGAGACGTCGAGCAGTTTCACGACGGCCCCCTCGCCGTCGTCCGCGGGCTTCGCGCCCACCACCAGGACGCCCTTGTCCGCGAGGAACAGCGCGCGGTCCTTGCTGATCAAGGGCCCGGACACGCGGGTCTCGTACGACGGGCTCACGTAGAGAGGATCGCACGCCGCCCAGCCGCGGCGGACGGGCTCCGCGGCATCGCCGGGGGCGAGGAGGGAAATGCGGAAGCGACACGCGAACTGCCCTCCCTGCCGGGCCGCGTAGTTCGTGTGCCAGTAGTTGTTCATCGCGTACGCGAACAACGTCCCGTCGGGAACGATCGCCCGGCGCCAGGCGCCGCGGTTCAGATCGTTGAGCGTGAAGAGGGGCGTGTCGGGGCCGCTCCACAGCACGCCCGAATCGCTGCCCTCGTGCAGCCACACCCAGTGAGCGTGGCAGTACCAGTCGCGGCAGCTCCCCGGTTGTTGGTCGCGGTCGACGGTCATCCGGCCAAGGGGTACTTCGACCTCGACGGTGGGCTTCGTGAACGCGAACGGGAACGCCACGTACAGCGCTTCTTTCGCGAGTGTGGGCTCCTTGAACAGCCGGTTCTCGATGTCGACCCACGGCAGGTCGTCGTACAGCGTGACCGTCGACACGATGGAAGGAAAACCGTCAATCGCCCGCTCGGCGACGAGCCGCACGCCGATCCCAGGCAGCCGCTCACGCCGGGCGCGGACGAGACGCGCCTGAGTGACGGCGAGCTGGGGCGGCGTCTTCAGGTCATTCCGATCGCCAGTGGTCCAGAGCGCGCTGCGCTCACCGCCCCTGACGTACACGAGCTGGTTCAGCCCCGACCAATCCGACGGCTTCACCCGCTCCTTGCCATCGGGGCCAGTGAGCGAGCGGATGGCGCCGGTGGCCGCGTCGAGCGCTGCCGCGAATCCTCCCGCCTTGGCGTCGAGCGCGTCACCGTCAGCGGTGGGCGGTCGGGCCTCGCGGTCGGTCTCGGTCAGCGTCAGGTAGCCGAGCGGTGGAACGTCGCGCACGACTACCAGGGCGTCGCCACCGTCGAGGTCCACCGAGGCGAACTCCTGGCCACCGAACGCGACGGCTTTCCCGGCACCGCCGGGCACCCGGAGGGCGTCGGTGCGCTCCCAAGTGCCGGCATTGAAGACAATGCGGCCGCGTCCCGTGTTGGTGGCGCCGCCGAGCCGCAGCAGTCCCTCGGTCAGGATCTGGTGGGCAGCGGCCGCCCCACTCTCCACGAAGCGCCGCTTGTAGGCCCACTGCGCCACTGTCTGCCGCGCGTCCGGGGCGGAGACGCTCACGTCGGCACCCCAGGTGTGCTCTCCGAACAGCAGCAGGTCGCGCCACATCGCGCGGCGGTCCTCGGCCCGGCCGGCCAGCCGCTGCTTGGTCTCGTCGTCGCGCGGCTCCACGCGGTCGTCCCACAACGCCACGATCTCGGCGGCACGGGCGGCGAGCTGCGCGGACCGGAACGACGCCAGCTCGGCGGCGGTAGAGGCCGCGCCGTCTTCCCAGTAGAGCCCCGTGTCGCCGCGCCGGACGGGGATGCGCGGCCCGTGGCGGCGCTCCAAGTCCCGGAAGAAGTCCTCCGCCCGCCCCGGCACGATACGCGGGAAGGCGAAGCGGCGGTTGTACTCCTCCATGTTGGCGACGAGCTGCTCCCTCATCGGGGCGTTGTCCTGCCAGTCGGCCCCGTAGAGCAGCGCCAGGTCGTACGGCCAGTCGCTCGCCAGGAACACCGGGTGTCCGAGCAGCCAGTCGGAGAGGCGCCGCCCCATCTCATCGGCACTGACGTCGAAGCCGTAACGCGTCGCGTCGCCGTAGTGGTAGGCGCGCCAGTGCAGCACGCGGCTGCCGTCGGGTCCCTCCCAGTAGTAGACCTGCGGGTACGTCGTCGAGCCGTCGGGTGGAGGCAAGAGCGGGACGGCGCGTTCGGGATTGGCGCCGCTCGCCAGGTACTTCACGCCGCTCGCCGCGAGCACCATCGGGAACGTGAGCGTCTGGCCGGGGACGTCGGTGATCTGCGCGGCGGCGTACGACAGGCCGCGCGCGCGCGCCAGCCGCCCCGCCGGCCAGACGACGCGCGCCAGGGTGTCGTGGTCCAGCAGACCGGTCAACATGTTCGCGAACAACGCCTGGAATCCGATCTTGCCGCTCTGCACGGCCCGCACCAACGCGTCCCCGGCATCGGGCGGGCGATTCTCGAGGTACGTCAGGACCTGCAGCGCACACTCGGCGGTGAAACGGTAATCCGGGTGGGTGGAGAGGCGCGCCAGGGCGGCGTCCAGGTTCTTGCGATGCACCTCGAGGGCGTTCTCTTGCAGATCGGTGTAGCCGACGTCGGTGTGGATCGACGACAGCCAGTACAGCGTCCAGCGCTTGGGCGGGGTCAGACGGACCCGCTGGCGCGCGGCGCGTTCGCGGCCGACTTCGACGTCCACCTGGAAGTCGCCGGGCTCGGAGAGCGGGACCCAGACCTCACCGGTGAGCGTGAGGCCGGCGCCGAGCGGGAGGAGCCCAGCGGTGCCTACGAGGGCGCCGTGGCGGTCTGTCACGCGGGCGCGGGCGGCGGGGGCGCCGAGGCCGGCCACCGTGATGCGCACCAGGTTCTTACGGCCGTCGGGCTGCTGGTACAGCGCGGTGGGTCGGACCTCTACGGCGGGAGGTGGGGGCGAGGCGCTGCCGCCACCCCCACGCCACAAGGGGAGCGAGGCGATCCAACCCAGGAAGCTGCGGCGGTCGAAAGACGGCATAGCTGGCGAGAAAGATACCCGGGCTTGACGTGACTGGTCCGCCTGATAGGTTCCCCCACGATTTCCGGGGCCCCGAAACTCTCAACAGGAGTGAGCATGAAGCGTCTCGTCTTCGCCCTGGCGCTCGTCGCCTTGGGCACCACCGCCTGCAAGAAGGCCAATCAGTCCGGCCAGATGGCGGCCGACACGACCAAGATGGCGGCCGACACGACCAAGATGGCCCACGACACGACCCACATGATGATGGCGCCCGACTCGGCGAAGAAGAAGCACTAGTCGGCGCGGGTCGACGAAGTGACGAAGCCCGGGCACGCCGCCCGGGCCTTTCGTTTTTTTTTTTTAGAGGTGGAAGCCCACCGCGATGGGAACGAAGGCGCGCGTGGTGCGCGGATTGATCAAACGGTGGTAACGGAACTCGATGACATGTCCTTCACACTACTCGCCCGGCCTACTGCTCGAAAGCCCCCACCGTGCGCCGGATCGCCGTTCGCGCATCGAACGGCGGCGTCCACCCCAGCTCCCGCTCGACGCGTGCAGCAGTGTAGGGGTTCTCCCCGGTAATGAAGCTCACCGCCGCGCCGCCGAGACCAGAATACCGACCAGGCTCACGTAGCTGCCGCCAACCCGCCCACAGCTTCGAGCCCGACCGCGCCAGAAAGGCGGGCACGGGGAAGCGGATCAACCGCACCCCCAGCGCGTCGGCAAAGGCGCCGATGAACTCCCGCTGCGTGAGCGCCGGAGGGGCATCGGCGGTCACGTTGTAGACGCGAAACGCGGATGGGCCACGCTTGAACGCCGCGACGATCGCCGAGGCGACGTTGCCCGCGTAGACGCAGGAGGGGTGGTTCGTCCCGGGCCCGATCAACGGGAAGAATCCCTTCCGCACCGTCGCAATCACGCGCGCCGTGAACAGGCGGTCGCGCTCACCATAAATGACGTTGGGCCTGATCGCGGCGGCGGGGAGGCCACTGCCCTGGACCACCAATTCGGCCATGCGCTTTGTGCGCGCATAGAAGTCGCGTTCGGGGATCGGCCCAAAGGAGAAGTCTTCGTCGACTGCGCCCGCGCCGGCCGCATAAGGGGCGGTCCGCCCAAAGACAGTGACCGATGAGACGTGGATCAGGCGCGCGCCGGTTGCGCGGGCGGTTTCGACCGCCAGCCGAGTGCCTCCCACGTTGACCCGCTCGAACTCCGCGTAGGGCAGGGGCTGGGCAACGCGTGCCGCCGCATGCACGATCCCGTGAACGCCGCCTGACGCCCTGCGCCAGGCACCAGGGTCCGTGACATCGCCGTCGAAGGCGCGTACGTCCTCCCCGGCGGCGCGCAGCGCCTCGATGACATGGCTCCCGACGAGGCCGCGCCCGCCGGTGACGAGAACCGTCATGCCGGTCGGGCGGCAGGTATGTCGAAGGGGAGGGTGACGACCCGCGCCTCGCGGCCGGCGGCGCGGACCACCGCGCCGACCGGCACCTCGCGGCGGATGACGGCGAGCCCGATCCAGCGGTCCGCGCCGGCGACCCAGGCGATGCTGGTCACTCGGCCGACCTCGCGCTCGTCCTCGGTCACGGTGCTCCAGCCCTCCGCCGGAGGCGGGGGGGCCGGCGAGTCGATCTCGAACAGCAACCCGCGGAGGTTGCGGTTGGCGTGGCCGCGGAAGTGCAGCCGGCTGACCGTCTCCTGGCCGGTGTAGCAGCCCTTCGTGTACGACACGCCGCCGATCTCGTCGTAACCGACCTCCTGAGGAATCGTCTTTTCATCCACCTCCGAGGCGAGGCGCGGCCAGCCGCCGAGAATCCGCGCTAGGTCCAGTGCGGCGGCGTCCGCGACCACGGCGCCGCCCCGGATCAGCCGGTCGATCACCACCGCGTGATGCTCGCCGGCGATGGTGATCTGAAAGACGAACGGTGCGCGCTCCGTGGCACGCGCGATCTCGAGCGGTACGTCGCCCTGCGTCGCCTCGATGACCTGTCCAATGTGCGGCGGCACCGGCAGCCCCGACGCGCCGAGGATGGCGACGGCGTGCGCGCCGGCGACGCGCAGCACGACGGAGTCTACGGTCCGATCGACCGAGCGCGCGAGGCGCGGCGGGACGGAGCGCTGCAGGATCGTCGCCGCGCGCTCCCGCCCCTCGCTGGGCACGGTGAAACGCACCCGGACGCCGAGCCGCGCGGCCCAACCGTCTACGACGATCATGCCCTTGGGCGTGAGCAATGCCCCGTACGCGAAGGCGCCGTCACCGGGTTGTTCGATGTCGCTCGTGAGCAGACCCTGAAACGACGCGACCGCTCCGGGGCCGGTGAGGTCGAGCACCGCGACGTCGGCGGGCGCGACGATCGCGCCGGTGCGCAGCCGATCCACGACCTCGGCCGGGACGTCGCCGGGATTCAGCCGCGTGACGATCGGCGCGGGCGCGGTCGGGAACGTCTCGCTCACCCGAGCGTCTCCTTGAGCCACGCCGCGACACCGGTCCAGCACGAGTCGCGCGCCTTCGGCGACAGCACGAGGCCGCGATGGGAGAGCCCCGCTTCGACTATGAGGCTCTTGCGCTCCGACCCGACGCGCTCGACCACCTGCCGGCACGCGGTGGCGGGCGCGAACACGCGATCCGAGCCGCCCGCGACGGCGAGGTAGGGCGTGCGCACCGCGGCGAGCGCGGTGAAATAGTCGAAGCCGTCGGTCCCCACCCAGCCGCCCTTCACATTCCAGCGCATCCACTCGGCGAGGATGCCCGCGGCCTCGTCCTCGGACCCGAACCCGAGGGCGCGGCTGGGAAAGCGGCCCAGCAGGCGCGATAGGCCGATGGTCGTCGCGGCGAGGGACCAACGCACCGGGCCGAGCCGCCGCGGGCCCGGCGTGCCGAGCGTGATGATCGCGGCCAGGGGCGCGGCGGCGGCGACACGGGAGAGCCAGCAGAGTCCCGCCGCCCCACCGGCCGAGTGCCCCAGCCAGGTGAGCGGCGCGCCGTCCGTCTCCTCATGCACCCGGGCGACGAAGGCCGGTGCGTCGCGCAGCGCCCAATCCTCGAATGTCCACGCCAGAGGTCGCGGTTCGCGGGCGCTGTCGCCGTGGTGGCGCAGGTCGGCGAGCCACACGTCGAAGCCCTGCGAGCCGAGGAAGTGCGCCAGGCCCCCGGCGGGGCCGTGCAGGAACGCGCGGTGGTTCGTGAAGGCGCCGTGCACGAGCAGGACCGCGGGCCGCCCGTCGCGGTAGGCGCGGAGCCGGTGGAGGGCCAAGTCCACGCCGTCGATGGCGGGGAAGTGACGCGTGCTCATTCGTAGCGGCCCGCGGCGCGGTACGACGCGTCGAGCAGCTCGACGGGATGGCGCACCTGGGCCCGGATCCCGCGGGCGGCGAGGCCCGCGCCGAGCTGCATCGCGCACCCGGGATTGCCCGTCGCGACCACCTGGGGTGCCACGGCGCCCATCGCCTCGAGTTTTGTCTGGAGCACAGCGCGCGACATCTCGGGCTCGACCAGCGTGAACAGACCGGCGCTGCCGCAGCAGTCATTCGCCCCGGCGACGGTCACGAGGTGGAGTAGCGGTATAGCCGCGAAGAGCCGCTCGGGCGGCTGGGCGACGCGCTGCGCATGGAGCAAGTGGCAGGGGGGATCGTACGCGACCTGCAAGTCGAGCGGCCCGCCGGGGACGGGGCCGCCGTTCGCGGCGAGGAGCTCGGTCACGTCGTGCACGCGAGCGGAGAACCGGCCACCGTACTCTTTCATGAACGCGCCGCACCCCGCGCTGTTCACGACGATCGGCTCGTCGCCTTCACCGAACGCCGCCACATTCGCCCCTGCCAGGGCACGCGCCGCGTCGCCGAGCCCGGCGTGCGCGTGCAGGGCGCCGCAGCAAACTTGCCCGGCAACCTCGCGTACCTCGTAGCCGTTGACGCTCAAGGTGCGCACCGTAGCATCGTGCACATGGGAGAACAGCCCGTCCATCACGCATCCGCGGAACAACAGGGCGGTAACGGGCGGTAAGGGGCGGGAAGCGGCGGTAGGAGACGTCCGGACGCTACGGCCTTCTACCGCCCCATACCGCCCCATACCGCCGGGTTTGGTTGCCGCCAACATTCCCATGGCGAACCGAATCCGTCCCCACCCGGCGAGCAGGCGGGGAATTCCGGTTGCGCGAAGCAGGCGGGCGAACCCATACACGAGCGGCGAGACTCCCGGCGTCGTGAGCGCCCACAGCGCCGCCCGCGCCAGCCATGGGACGCCGCGCGCCGAGGCGAGCTGCTCCCGGGCCGTTTCGAGTCCGTGGCCGTAGCGCACACCCGACGGGCACACCGGCTCGCAGGCACGGCAGCCGAGGCAGCGGTCGAGGTGGTAGGCGAGGGCGGGGTCGGTCGCCGCGAGGTCGCCGCGCTCCAGCGCGCGCATCAGCTCGATGCGGCCGCGCGGGGAGTCGGCTTCGTCTCCGGTGGCGAGGAACGTGGGACAGGCTTGGAGGCAGAACCCGCAGTGTACGCACGCGTCGAGACCGGCGAAGCCTCCTCGTGCTGTCGCTAGAGTCATTCGCCGTCGGTCGCGACGACCAGCGCGCCGCCGGGATCGAATGTGCGCCGCAGCCCCGCGACGAGCGGACCGGCGCCCTCGCGATAAGCGCCGAAGTGGCCCGCCGCGGTGCGCACAGTCCAGGGCGCGCGCTCGAGCGTGAGCGGCACCTCGAGGGCCGCCAGCGTGCGCCGCAGCCGCTGTAGCCGGTCGACGGTCGCGTCGCCGCTCCAGCGGATCGCGCCCGCGGCCGGAGCGGCGGAGATCCACTCGTCGCCGACCTGATGCTGGAGCAGGTCGAGCAGCTCGTCGCTCGCCGCCGGCACACCGCCGATGCGGAACGTCACGGGACGGACCGCGAAGCCTTCGGCCAGTCGCATCCAGAAGCCGTGCGCCTCCTCGGCCCGCAGCGGTGTGAACCGGCCGCCGCCGCCCGTCGCCGCCCCGAGACCCAATTCATCGGAGCCGACGAGTGTCGGTGACCCGACGAGCCGCACCGCCAGCGCCCAGCGATCGCGGCGCGCCAGGGCAGGGGAGACGAGCTCCAGGGCCGCGGGGGTGAGCCCGGAGGCGGCGATGTCCTCGGCCACCTGCGTCAGCTCGTCGCGCGAGCCCTCGAGTACGTGCGTTACGTCGGCACGGGGCAGGGCTCGCAGTCGCAGGTGTACCAGCACGATCACGCCGAACGCCCCGAACCCACCCGCCTGTAGCCGCGTGAGGTCGTAGCCGGCGACGTTCTTCATCACTCGGCCGCCACTCTGCACCATCCGTCCGTCACCCGTCACGAACGTGACGCCCAAGAGGTGGTCCTTCACGGGACCGAAGCCCTGGCGCAGCGGTCCGGCGGTGGCTGTCGCCACGATCGATCCCACCGTCCGACCAGCAAGGCCGGGTGGATCGACCGCGAGCCAGGCGCCGCGGTCGGCGAGCTGCTGGCGCAGCTGATCGAGCCCGATCCCCGCTTCCGCGGTGGCGGTCAGGTCCTGGGGCTCGATGGCCGGTACGCGGTCTAGCCTACGGGTGGTCAGAGCTAGATCCGCCGGGGCGTCACTCGGCAACCACGTGCCCGCGCCTTCGACCCGCACCCGCCATCCTTCTTGGTGGGCGGTGCCGAGCAACAGCGCGACGGCGTCGGGCGACCCGGGGGCGATGCGGGGGACGCGGTCGGTGCCTGACTCAAGGAGAGCACCGTCACCCAAAAGCGCGCGCACCTTCTCCAGGACGGTCATGGGGTCCCCGAGAGTGCGGGGTGGGGGGTGCGGGGTGCGGGGTTTCCATTTCCACTCCGCACGCCCCACCCCGCACTCCGCACGCTTGCCCACTCTCGACATGCGTGAACCGGCACGACTTTGCCAGGGTTGACGCGCTCTTGAGGATCAAACACCCGCCGCACCGCGAGCATCGCGCCCAGCGACTCGGCATCGAAGATCAACGGCATGTAGCGCAGCTTGTCGAGGCCGACGCCGTGCTCGCCGGTGATCGTGCCGCCCGCCGCGATGCAGGCCCCCATGATCTCGGCGCTCGCCTCCTCGACGCGGGCGCGCATGGCTTCGTCCGTCGCATCAAACGAGATGTTGGGGTGGAGGTTGCCGTCCCCCGCGTGGAACACGTTGCTGACGACGAGGCCGTGCCGAACCGCGATGCCCGCGATCGTCTCGAGCACGTCGGGGAGGGCGGAGCGAGGGACGACGGCATCCTGCACCACCAGGTCGCGCGACAACCGGCCCATCGCGCCGAAGGCCTTCTTGCGGCCCTGCCAGAGACGCTCGCGCTCGCGCTCGTCGGCGGCGGTGCGCACCGAACGAGCGCCAGCTTGCTTCAACAGGGCGGCCACCGCATCCGCGTCCGCCGTCACCGCGGCGTCCGCGTGCCCATCGAGCTCCACCAGCAAGACTGCTGCGGCGTCGCGCGGGTACCCGGCCGCGTAGACTGAGTCTTCGACGGCCTGGATGCACGACTGGTCCATCATCTCTAGAGCGGCCGGGACGATTCCGGCGGCGATGATTGCCGAGACGCCTTCGCCCGCCGCGCGCAGCGCCATGAAGTCGGCGAGCAGGGTCCGCACCGCGCGGGGCAGCGGCGTCAGGCGCACGCTGATGCGGGTGGCGACGCCGAAGTTGCCCTCGGAGCCCACGAACAGGCCTACGAGATCGGGTCCCCAGGGCTCGCCGCCGGGGCTTCCCAGGACGACGGTCTCCCCGGTCGCGAGCACCACCTCGAGCGCCAGGATGTGATTTGCGGTCACGCCGTACTTGAGGCAGTGTGGTCCGCCGGCGTTCTCGGCGACGTTGCCGCCGATCGTGCAGGCGCTCTGGCTCGACGGGTCGGGGGCGTAGTGCAGGCCGTGGGGCCGAGTGGCGGCCGACAGGCGCGCGTTGACCACGCCGGGCTCCACCAGCGCGGACCGATTGGCGGGGTCGAGCTTGAGGATGCGGTTGAGGCGCGTCAGCACGATCAGCACGGCGCCGTCCTGCGCGAGCGCGCCGCCCGAGAGACCCGTCCCCGCGCCGCGCGGGACGAACGGGATGCCGAGCGTGGCCAGGAGGCGGATCACGGCGATGACTTCTTCGCGCGTCCCGGGGAGGACCACGACGTCGGGGAGGCGACGGCGGGTCGGGAGGCCGTCCATCGCGTAGGTGGCGCGCTCAGCCGGAGCTTGGCGTACATGCCGGGCTCCCACTATTGATGTCAAAGCGGCCGTCAGCGTCGGACGGTTCACGGGACTTTCTCGATCTGCGGGTGCGCGCCGCCCTTGCCGTTGCCGCGGGCGCGGTGCCGGATCGCTGTCCGGCGCTCGGCGTCGGCGGCGAGCGGCTGCAGCAGGGCGGCGAGGCGGCGCAGCCGGACGGTGGTGCTGCGGATCGCGAGCAGGGCGAGCTTCCCGGGTGGCTCGAGCTCGAGCGTGGCGGCGACGCGGAATGACAGCGCTTCGGGGTCCACGGGAAGCTCGGGGAGCTCCTGCTCCAGGGCCTCCATCACGCGCAAGAAGTCGCGGCGCACGTCCTGTGCGAGCCCTTCCGTCTCGCCCGCGTCGGCCGGTTCGTCGGCGAACTCCTCGACGCGCGCCATGCGGTAGGGGCGATCGGTCGGCAGCCACTCGAGCAGCACGAAGCGCTGCTCGCCCGTCGTCAGGATATCGGAGCGGCCGTCGGGGAGAGCCTGAGTCGTGAGGATGTGGGCGATGCAGCCGACGTCACCCGGGGCCGGATCGGAGGCTTTGTCAGGGGCAGCAAAGGCTATTCCGAAGCGGCGGTCCCCGTCCAGACAGTCGACGAGGAGTTGGCGATAGCGGGGCTCGAAGATGTGAAGCGGCTGCGTAGCTCCCGGGAATAGGACGAGCGGTAGCGGAAAAATGGGGAGTTCCCGAGGCATGGCTAATAGTATAGCGGGGCCAGGACTTGCTTGTCCTGGCCCCGCTATTTGCTCAGCCTGCCTGGCTTTTTACGCTGCCCGCCAGAACCCCTTGAGGGCCTTGCCGTCGGGCGACTCGCGCAGCTTTTCGAACGCCCGTTCGCGAATCTGCCGGATCCGCTCGCGCGTGACGCCCATCAGTGCGCCGATCTTTTCGAGCGTCATGGCCTCGCTGCCTTCCTCGAGTCCGTAGTAGAGATAGAGGATCTTGCGCTCGCGGGGCGTCAGGTATTTCTGGAAGATGCGATCGATGAACTCGCGCATCAGCTTGCCGTCGGTGCGCTCTTCGATCTCCCCGCCCTCTTGACCGGCGAAGCGCTCGCCCAGGGTCGCGGCGTCCTTGTCGGAGCGGTCGACGGGGGCGTCGAGTGACAGCTCGGCGGCGGTCATGCGGCGCGCCGTGCGGACGTTCTCGACGGTGTCTTCGAGCGCCTGCGCGATCTCGTTGTCCGTCGGCTCCCGGCCCAGCTCCTGCGACAGGTACGTCTCGGTCCGGCTCATCCGGATGAGCTGGGAGTTCTGGTTCAGCGGGATGCGGACGCTGCGCGTCTGCTCGGCCAGGGCCTTCAGGACGGCTTGGCGAACCCACCACACCGCGTACGAAATGAACTTTACGCCCTGGTCGGGATCGAACTTCTTGACGGCCTTGAGGAGGCCTTCGTTGCCGATGGCGACTAGCTCGGAGAGGTCGAGCCCGTGACCCTGATATTTTTTGACGTAGGAGATGACGAAGCGAAGATTGGCGGTGACGAGACGTTCGGCGGCTTTTTCGTCCCCGCGCTGCACGCGCCGAGCGAGGCGGCGTTCCTCGGCGGGGTCTTTGATCAGCGGGAGTTTTTGGATGTCTTGCAGGTACTGGTCGAATGCGCCTGAGGGGGTAGTGCGAAAGAACGCCTTCGCCTTGCCGCCGTTCGACCGAGCCATCGCGCGACTCCCGGGTGGGCAACCGAGTTGTACAGGGGACGGCGAATCGCCTCGCCGCCATTTAGGCCGACATCCAACGGCGCCAATATAGGATTCACTGCCAGATGGTGCAAATCGTGGCGGTTTTCCACATCACAAATTATTAGATACGTGGGGATTCCAGCGTTTGTCCACTATCCACATAAGCTGTGGAAAGTGGCTGTGGCGGCGAAACGTTGCAGCAGTGTGGAGAGGTGGAAGGAATGTGGGAAGGTGTTGGAATACAACGACGTAGCGTAGAAGAAAACGGCGTAGAAGAACGGCGTAGTAAGACGTTTGTTGCTCGACACCCTTGACTTAGCTAAGATACTTAGTCAAGTTGAGCCATGACCCTCAGCAAGTCGAGCTACAACGTCCACGAAGCCAAGACCCACCTCTCGCGCCTGCTCGAGAAGGTGGCCGAGGGCGAGGAGGTCGTGATCGCTCGGGCCGGCGTTCCAGTGGCGCGGCTGGTGCCGGTGCGCGCCACGACCAAGCGTGAGCTCGGATTCGAGCGTGGCCGCGTGTTCATCGCGGACGACTTCGATGCGCCGTTGCCTGACGAGGTCCTCAAGCGTTTTGAAGGATGAGGCTCCTGCTCGACACGCAGGTGTGGCTTTGGATGGTCGTGGCGCCGGACCGGCTGTCCCCAGCGGCCCGGCGCCTCGTTGCGTCGGAGGAGAATGAGCTGGTGCTCTCCGCTGCCAGTTCCTGGGAAATCTCGATCAAGCACGCGATCGGGAAACTGAAGTTGCCTGGGGAGCCCGCCGAACTTGTCCCGGCGTGGATGACGCGCACTGGTGTCACGCCCCTTCCGGTTCTGCACCCCCACGCGCTCCACGTCGCGTCGCTGCCGCCGCATCACCGTGACCCGTTCGACCGCTTGCTCGTCGCTCAGGCGCAAGTCGAGGAGCTGGCGGTACTGACGGCGGATCGGCAGTTCGAGCGTTATGAGGTAAAGGTGAAGCGGGCCTAACGGAACAGCGCCTCGAGTTCGATCTCCAGCGGTAGCACCGATGGCTCCGGCTGCCACGCAAGCCGCTCGCGCTGAACTTCCGCAGCCCTCGCCCCCGGACGCCAGACCTCGACCTGCCGCAACTCCACGTCCACGATCCAGTACTCGCGAACGCCAGTCTCCTGATACAGCGCGCGCTTCCGGCCGCGGTCGGTGCGCGCGCTCGAAGGCGAAACCACCTCCACCGCGAGATCCGGCGCTCCCGCCACCTCGCGTTCGGTGAGGACGTGACTGCGGCTGCGGGCAACGAACAAGAGATCGGGCTCGACGAGGGTCATGGGGCCGAAAACCACGTCGAGCGGTGCAAAGAACACCTCGCCCAACTGGTGTCGTTCCACGTAGGTGCCGAGCAGCAGGTGAAGGCGCGCCAGCGCGCGCTGGTGTAGTAGGCTCGGCGCCGGCGTCACGAATAACTCGCCGGCGATCGTCTCGTACCGGTTGCCGTCGTCCGGCAACGCGCGAACGTCGTCGATCGTGTAGCGGCGTGTGACGGAGGGCATACCCACAAGGTCGGCTCGGCGATGGGGCCGAGTCAAGCATGGCGCCGGGCGGGGCGGGGACCGTCATCGAACGGCCGCCCGACGGGCCTATTCTACGCGAGCAGGTCGCAGATCCGCTTCTCCTCCACGGGGATGGTCCACCCATCCATCTGATTCATCACCCCGATCTCCTTCGGCAGCGCAAACCGAATCTCCCCCCCGCGCACCTTCTTGTCCCCCCGCATCACCTCGATCAACTGATCCGCGCTCACGCCGTCGGGCCGTTCGACCGGCAACCGTACCTGCTCGAGCAGCTGCGCGATTCGATCGGCGGTCCCCTTGGCCGTCACCCCCAACGCCTCTCCCAGCCGCGCCTCGTACACCATCCCGATCGCCACGGCCTCGCCGTGCAGCACCTCGAACTTGCTCGTCGCCTCGATGGCATGGCCGATCGTGTGCCCGAAGTTCAGGATCGCGCGCCGCCCTGACTCGCGCTCGTCCTCCGCCACGACCGCCGCCTTGATCTCGACCGAGCGCTGTACTACGCGCTCGAGGGCGGACCCGTGCTTGCTCAGAATGGCGGCGTGGTCGCTCTCGAGAAACGCGAAATACTCCGTGTCGGCGATCACTCCGTGCTTTACCGCCTCGGCAAGCCCGGCCGAGAGCTGTACCGGCGGCAGGGACGTCAGAAGCGTCAGGTCGGCGGCTACGAGGCGGGGTTGATGAAAGGCGCCAAGCAGGTTCTTTCCGGCGGGCACGTCCACGCCCGTTTTCCCACCGATAGAAGAATCGATCATCGCCAACAGGGACGTGGGAAGTTGGACGTGGGGTACACCCCGGAGGTAGGTCGCGGCGACAAACCCGGCGAGGTCTCCTACCACGCCACCGCCGAGGGCGATCACGGCGCAGTCCCGACCGAAATGAGCCGCGAGCATGCGGTCGGAGAGTGAGGCCCACGTCTCCCGTGTCTTATTCCACTCGCCCGCGGGGAACGTGAAGAGCTCCGCTCGAGGGCCGGTACTCGCGACACGTTTTACGACTTCATCCCCGTACAGCTTGGCCACGTGAGAGTCCGTGACGACGGCGTACGCCGGCGCAGGGCAGTGCTTCTGCAGCAGGGCCGGCAACTCCGCCAACAGCCCAGGGCCAATGGCTATGTCGTATGAGGCGTCGCGCTGCTCGCGCAGCGGGACGCGGATCGTCACCACGTGACGTCGGGTCGGCCGGCCTGCGCGTTGACGGCCCGCGCCAGCACGAATAGGAGATCGGAGAGCCGGTTCAGGTACTGCACGATGGCGGGGCTGATCGCTTGCACCCGGGCAAGGGCCACGACGCCCCGCTCGGCCCGGCGGCATACGGTGCGCGCCAGATGGAACGCGGCCGCCTTGGGGGTGCCGCCCGGCAGGATGAAGTTCTTCAAGGGCGTGAGCTTTGCCTCGTGGCCGTCAATCGCGTGCTCGATCGCGCCGATCTGCGGCTGCCCGATGTGCGGAGCTTTGGCGGGATCGGGCGAGGCCAGCTCCGCCCCGATCGTGAAGAGATCTCGCTGGATGGTCTGGAGAAAGGCGGCGTCGAACCCCTGCGGCTCGAGCGACGCCGCGAACCCGACCGCGGCGTTCAGCTCGTCCACCTCCCCGTAGGCGGTCACACGCAGATCGTCCTTTGGCACCCGGCTCCCGCCGAAGAGCCCGGTTTCGCCTTCATCGCCCGTCTTAGTGTAGATTCGCGCCATGAGTGACGTGCCCAATATGAAAGATATCACCATTATCGGCGCCGGCCCGACCGGCCTGTTCGCAGCGTTCTACGCGGGGATGCGGGGCGCGTCGCACCGCCTGATCGACAACTTGGACCAAGTCGGCGGCCAGCTCACGGCGCTCTATCCCGAGAAATACGTCTTCGACGTCGCCGGCTTCCCCAAGATCCTCGCCAAGGACCTCGTGAAGGGCATGGCCGAGCAGGGCCTCCAATGGAAAGCGCCCGTCCACCTCGGCCAGAAGGTGATCGGGCTCCGCAAAGAACAGGGCAACGGCAAGCCCACCTTCACGGTCGTCACCGATGCCGAGGAGTTCGTCGGACGCACGCTGCTCATCGCGGGCGGCATCGGCGCGTTCACACCCCGCAAGCTCCCGCTCAAGGACGCCGACCAGTGGCTCGGCAAAGGTCTCTACGACCGCGTCCTGAACCCCAAGGAGTTCTCAGGCAAGCGCGTCTTGATCGTGGGCGGTGGCGACTCGGCGTTCGACTGGGCGGTGAACCTTCAGGGAATTGCCAAGTCCATCGTGATGATCCACCGGCGCGACGGCTTCCGCGCCCATCAGGCCACCGTGAACCAGGTCCACGCCCTATCGGCAGCGGGCAAGATGGAACTGCGCACGTTCTGGGAGCTGAAAGCGATCGAGGGGGGAAAGCAGATCGAGCAGGTCACGATCCACAACAACAAGACGAAGGAAGAAGCGACGCTCGGCATGGACTGCGTGATCCCGCAGCTCGGCTTCGTCTCCTCACTCGGCGCCATCGCCGAGTGGGGGCTCGACATCGAGAAGGGGGAGATCAAGGTCTCGCAGATGATGGAAACCAACATCCCCGGCATCTTCGCCGCCGGGGACATCACGACCTACCCGGGGAAGCTCAAGCTCATCGCGACGGGCGTTGCCGAGGCTTGTATCGCCGTCAATCACGCCGTGCACTTCATTAATCCAAGTGCCAAGATCGAGCCGGGGCACAGCTCGAACATGGCTCTCTTTGGTCAAAAGGACGACTAGCGCGCCATCTGCACCACCAACGAGTCGATCTGAGCCAACATTTGCCTTCCCGGCACCGAATGAGCGTTGGCCTGAATCGAGAACGTGAACCGCCTGCCATCCGCACGTTCGATGTACCCCGACAGGGTATTCACCCGATAGATGGACCCAGTCTTCGCGAGCACGTGCCCCTCGAGCGGCGTCCCGACGAAGCGCTTGAGCAGCGAACCTGGTTGCTGGGCATGCGGCAGCGCCGCGATAAAGGGCGCGCGCTTGGGGTGCCGGTACATGTAGTCGAGCAGCTGCACGAAGGCGTGCGGCGTCACGAGGTTGCCCGCCGAGAGCCCCGAACCGTCGTCCAGCGCGAAGGCGGTGGAGTCGATCTTCACGGAATCGATCAGGAACCGGCGCTCCACCTCCAGCCCTTTCTCCCAGCTCCCAGCTCCGCCAAGTTCCCGCCCAAGAATCTTGAGCAACATCTCCGCAAACCAGTTCTGGCTCGTGTTCAGAATCGGGAAGATGATGTTGGGCAGCGGTCGTCCCAGGTACTCGGCGAGCGGCGTCGCGAGCCGCGCGGCGCGAAACGCAGTCGAGTCGGTCGTGCTGACCGCGCCGCCTTCGATCGACACGCCTTTTTTCTGAAGTGAGGTCGCAAGCGCCCGGGCCGCATACAGGTTCGGGTCCGGGAGCGCGAAGCTCTCGATCCACGGCGAGCGGCCCAGCGCCGCGGTGCCTTCGGCCCGGATATCGAGCGTCCCGGGCTCGCGGAAAAAGTTGTCCCCGATCGTCGAGCCCGAGTCGGCGGGGCCGGTGCGGGCGCGGTTCTCGAACCCGATCATCCCGAGGTCGGGGTTCCAGGTGATCTTGGGCGGCTGGTCGACCGCCGCGCCCGGTGTGATCTGGAAGTCGACGCTGTTGTCGTGGAAGCCGAGCCCCGAGACGGGGGCGGCGTACCACCAGTTGAGGTCGAAGGAGGCCCAGTTCCAGTGGACGATCTGCGGCTCGAAGTACGACCCGTCGCCCACGATCCGCCCCGTGACGCGTTTGATGCCCCGCGCGCGCACCGAGTCCGCAATCGCGTCGACCGCGGTCCACGTGGAGTCGCATGCCCCGGCGGCGAGCGTGTCGATCCCGAAGCAGCGCTCCGACCAGGTGGGGTCGCCGCGGCCATACAGAATCAGGTCTCCCTGAAGCACACCGTCACTCACCGTCCCATTGGCGTAAACGCTGGTCCGCACGCGGTAGTCGGCGGGAAGGAGAACCGACGCCGTCGCCGACACGACCAGCTTGGTGTTGCTCGCCGGCACCGAAAAGCGATCGCCGTTTCTATTGAAGAGCACGTGCCCCCGGTCGTCCTGCACGAAGACGTTCCAGGTCGCCCGGTTGAAGGGCGGCTCGTCGAGCAACGTCGTGAGGCGGCGTTCCAGGGAACCACGCAGCGGCGTCTTTCTCGGCGCGGGCGGTGCTTGCGCCTGAAGGACGGAGCTAATCGTAAGCGACGCGAGGATCAGCTTTCGCATAGAGCAGGTCGGTGATGAGGTTGACGAGCACGAAGACGACCGACAGAAACAGAATGCTCCCTTGGACCGCAGGGAGATCGCGCTTCTCGATCGCCTGCAGGACGTAGCGGCCCACCCCGGGCCAGGAAAAGATCGTTTCGGTGAGGATGCTGCCCGTCAGGTAGTTCCCCACGTCGAGCCCCAACACCGTAATCACCGGCAACAGCGCATTGCGGAACGCATGGCGCCCGATCACGCGTGCCTCGGACAGGCCCTTGGCGCGCGCCGTGCGCACGAAGTCGGACGACAACACGTCTAACATCGCCCCGCGGGTCATGCGCGCTAGAAAGGCAATCGATCGCGTGCCGAGGGTCAGCGCCGGCAGCACCAGGTACGCGATCCCGCCGTAGCCCGACGGCGGCAACCATTGCAGCGTCACGGCAAACAGGAGAATCAGCAGCAGCCCCACCCAATACACCGGAAACGATACGCCGACGTAGGCGAGCAGCATGCTGAAACGGTCGACCGCGCCGTGGGGTCGCACCGCGGCGATCACGCCGAGTGTGATCCCGACGCTGGCGGCGAGCAGCATCGCGGCGCCGGCGAGCTGCAGTGTCTTGGGAAAACGCTCGACCAGATCTCCCAGGACCGGACGCTGCGTGATGTAGGAGTGCCCCAAGTCGCCGCGCACGACGCCCCAGAGATAGTGACCGAACTGCACGGGGAGCGGGTCGTCGAGGCGCAGCTCGGCGCGCAGCCGGGCGATCGTCGCGGAGTCGGCCCGCTCGCCCACCATCTCGGCGACGGGGTCGCCGGGGACGACGTTCAACAACAAAAATGCGACCACCAAAACACCGAAAAGCGTTGGAATCGTCGAGAGAAGACGTCGAGCAATAAACGTGATCACTGAGGCGTAACGTGGTGAACCGTGGTCCAGCGCTGGCCGTTGAAGATCACGGGGATCTCCCAGCCGGTGATCGACGGATGCTCCGCCCACAGGTCCACGGGGAACCACAGGTACAGCCAGGGGGCGGCCTCGTAGACTCGGGCGTCGATGCGGCGGTACAGCGCTTCGCGCGCCGAGTCGTCGGTGGTGCGGCGCGCCACGAGGAGGAGCGAGTCGGTGACCGGGTCCGAGTAGAACGAATAGTTGCCGCCCGGTCCGAAGCTCGCGCTGTGGAATAAGGGATAGAGGAAGTTGTCGCCGTCGGGATAGTCCGCCCACCAGTCGAGCATCGCCATGTCGGCCTCGCCCTTGCGGGCGGCCTCGCGCATGCTCGACGCGTCGCGCGCCACGACCTCGACGCGGATGCCGACCGCGGCGAGCTGCGCCTGGATCGCCTGCGCCACCCGTCCCTGCTCGACGTTCGTCCCCGAGCGCCAGAGCTGGATCGCAAAGCCATTCGGGTACCCGGCCTGGGCCAGCAGGCGACGGGCCGTGACCGTGTCGTAGCCGTATGTGGTACGGGTCGTATCGCCGCCGCCGAGAGATGGAGGAATCGCGCCGCGGGCCAGGATGCCACGGCCGTTCCAGACGGTGCTCAGGATTTGCGGGACGTTGGTGGAAAGATTAATGGCGCGGCGCACCCGCACGTCGCGCAGCGGGCCGCGCCGGTTGTTGAGCGCCACGTACACGTCGCGCAACGCCGGCTTGCGCTGCAGCCAGTCGGGGTGCTCGTGCTCCCACTTGCCGGTCTCGCCGAACGGGATCTCGGCGACCGACAGGCGCCCGGCGAGGAACTCCGCACCGCGGGTGAACGGCTCCGGGACGATGCGCACCGTCAGTGATTCGCCGGCGGGAGGCCCACCCCAGTAGTCGGGATTGCGCGCGAACTGCAGCTCGTCGTCGTGGCGCCAGGCGACAAATCGCCACGGGCCTGTGCCCACCGGCCGCTGGCCGAAATCCGCGGACGCCGGGACCGGCACGATCGCCGTGACCGGCATGGCGAGGAACTTGGGGAACACGGCGAGAGGCTCGGTGAGCGTGAAGGCTACGGCGGTGTCGCCGAGGACTTCGATTCCGTTAGCTGCAATGGGCTGGAGCGGCCAGACGCGCCCGCCGCGCGTAGCCGGGTCGAGCACCCGCAGGAATGAGCGCTTCACGTCCGCCGCGACCAGGGCGCGCCCGTTGTGGAACTTCACGCCCGGCCTGAGGTGAAAGACGTACCGCTGTCCATTGCGCTCCGCCCTCCAGCGGTCGGCGAGTCCCGGCAGCAGCCGGCCGTCGGGATCGAACTCAGTCAGGCCGTCGAAGAGCAAAGTCACCATCTCGCCCGTAGGCACGTCGGTCGAGAGCGCCGGATCGAGCGAGCGGGGGTCGTATGTCTCGTAATAGACGAGCCCGGTGCCCCCTCCCGCGCCGCCGCCACAGGCGAGGAGCAGGCACACGAACAGCATGCTCGCGGTGTCGAAAAGGTTGACAGTGCGGTGCAAGTGACGCAACATACGGGACTTGGCAAACCTCGTCAATTGCGCATCGCGTCACGTCTTGTGCTCGTCGCCCTGCTGGCGGCGTCGTCCGTCCTCGCCGCCCAGAGTCAGGAGCGGCCGGAGCGGGTGGTGCGGCATCTGGCGTTCAGCGGCAATCGGGCGCTCGACGATTACACGCTGAGCAGCGCGATCGCGACCACCAGCTCCAGCTGGTTCGCGACGAACCCGTTGGTCCGATGGTTGGGGCTGGGCGAGAAACGGTATTTCGATGAGCTCGAGTTTCGGCGCGACGTTGTGCGGCTCCTCCTTCTCTACCGCCAGAGCGGCTATATGACCGCGGTGGTGGACACGGTGGTGGTGCGCACGACGAAGGACGCCTACATCACGTTCCGCATTCACGAAGGGGAGCCGGTGCGCGTCGCCCGGCTCGAGCTGCGGGGACTCGAGGGCATCGCGGACACGCTGAAGCTGCGCCGCGCCCTTCCGCTCCAGGTCGGTGATCCCTTCAATCGCTTTCTGCTGCAGGCATCCGCCGACACGATCGTCTCCCGGCTGCGCAACGACGGCTATCCCTACGCGGCGGTGCTGCGGAACTTCGATTCAGAAGCCGGCGCGTTGCGTGCCGAGGTCACCCTCGAGGCGATACCGGGTGCGGCGATGCGGGTGGGCGAGGTGATGATCCACGGCCTGGTGGCCGTGGATAGCGCCACGGTGCGCCGCACGCTGGCGGTGCGTCCCGGAGACCGGTTCCGGCAAGAGGCGCTGTACCAGAGCCAGCGGGACCTATACGCCATGGGGGTGTTCCGCTCCGCCAACGTCATCCTGGTCGACTCTGTACCCCCGATGAATGGAGCCGATGGAGGAAGCGACTCGATCGTGCGGATCCTCGTGCAAGTGCAGGAGGGCCCAAGGCACCGCCTGCGTTTTGGTCTGGGATACGGGAGCGTCGACTGCATGCGGGTGCAATCCGGGTGGACCGCCAACGACTTTTTCGGGGGCGCTCGGACGCTCGATCTCTCGGCGCGCGTCGCCAAGATCGGGGGTGGCGCGGCGCTCGCCCAAAGTCAGTTGTGCAACCCGTTTTTCGCGGCCTGGAAACCCGATACGCTGAATTACACGTTCGGTGCGACGCTGCGGCAGCCGGCGTTCCTGAGGCCCGCCCACACCGCGACGGTCGGTCTGTTCGCGGAGCGGCGCTCCGAGTTCCTGGTGTACACGCGTGAGGCGGTGGGCGTCAACGCGGACGTCACCCTCAACGCGCGGCGCCAGGTGCCGGTGACGCTCGGCTACGGGTATTCGGTGGGACAGACCCGCGCGGCGCAGGGGGTCTATTGCAGCATCTTCCGCGTGTGCGACGATTCGAGTCAGGCGTTCCTCAGGGACCGACGGGCGTTCGGCGCCGTCACGATGACGGTGGTGCGCGACCGGGTGAACAACCCGCTCGACCCGTCCGACGGCAGCCTCGTGACGGCCACGCTGTTGCACGCGTCGCGGCTCGTCGGGTCTGTGACCCCGTACGAATTCAACCGGGCGGAGCTCGAGGCCTCGCGCTACTACCGGCTCGGCCGGCGGACCGTGTTTGCCTGGCGGGTGCGTGCCGGGACGATCCTTCCCCAGGACATCACCCTCTCGGGCCAGCGGGTCGGATATGTCCCTCCCGACCAGCGCTTCTACGCCGGCGGACCGAACTCGGTGCGCGGGTATGGGCGCAACGGGTTGGGTCCCCGGGTCTACATCGTCACCGACACATCCGCTGCGCAAGTGGACACGGTCGTGGCCGGCGGCAAGGTCTTCAAGAATGTCACCACCGCGGCGACGGGCGGGAACTCGGTCGTGGTGTTGAACGCCGAGCTGCGCTTTCCGTCGCCCATCTTCGCGCAGCGGGTGCGGCTCGGTTTGTTCCTGGACGTGGGCCAGGTGTGGGAGCGGGGTGAAGAGATCGTGTCGCTGCGCACCATCCGCGCCACGCCCGGAGTGGGCGTGCGGTTCGCGACGCCGCTCGGTCCGGTGCGCATCGATGCCGCCTACAACGGCTATCCCACCGAGCACGGGCCGCTGCTCTTCCAGAGCGACACGCTGGTGAGCCGCATTCGCCCCGACTATCCGCCCGTCGGCGCCACGAAGACGTTCTGGGACCGCATCGTGTGGCAGTTCGCGGTGGGACAGGCGTTCTGATGGTCCGGCGCTCCCTCGGAGTCGCGCTCTGGTCGCTCGTCGGGCTGCTCGCCTGCTTCCTCGGCGCGCTCAACGGACTGGTGGGCACGCGCGCCGGTCGCTCGCTCCTCGCCCGCATCGCCAGCAATGCGGTGGAGCGCGCCGTCTCCGGGACGATCGAGGTCGGCGACGTGCGCGGCTCCTTGATCTCCGGCGTGGTCCTCACGGACGTGCGGTTGTTCGATGCCGACACGTCCCTCGTTGCGTCGCTGCCGCGCGTGGAGCTGAGCTACAACCCGATCGATTTCGTCGCGGGCCGAGTGGTGCTGTTCGAGGTGGTCCTGGACCGTCCCGTCTTCAACATCGTCGAGCACGCGAACCGCAAGATCAACCTCGAGGAGCTGCTGCGGCTCGACGTGAAGGACAGCGGCCCGCACGGGCCCCGGCCGCTCGTGCTGCTGCGCAACGTCCGGATCACCGATGGCAGCGTGAACCTGCGCATCCAGGACCGCCAGTCCCCGGGCGATTCGCTGCTCGAGATCGACGGCTCCGGGAGCGACGGCCGGCGCCGCATCCGGCGGTTCGAGCACTTCGACGCCCGGTTCGCCGCGCTGCGCATCTCCGCGCCACGCGAACGCGGCATCCGCGTCGACATCTCGCGACTCGCGTTCCAGAGCAGCGACCCGCATCTCACCCTGGCGGACGCGGCCGGGCGCATCACCATCACCGGCGACACGCTCGACGCCGACCTCGTGCGGGTACGCTTCCCCGGCTCGCAGTTCAGCGCGCGTGGGCGCGTCAGCTGGCGGCACGGACCGATTCTCTGGGATCTCGCGCTGCGCGCCGACTCGGCGACGCTCACCGACATCGCGTTTGTCGATCCACGGTTTCCCCCGGGCGCGGTGCTGCGCGGCACGGTGGGCCTGCGCTCGCACGGTCCCCGCGTGCTCGAGATCCGGCTCGATCCCGTGGACGTCAGCTACGCGGGGGGAACGGTCACGGGCCGCGTCACCGCTTTCAGCGCGGCCGACACCGGCATCGTCGCCGTGCGGCAGGGAGACCTCGTCTCGAGCGACCTCTCCCTCGAGCTGGTCCGTCCGTTCCTCGACACGCTGCCGTTCGCCGGCCGGTTGACGGGACACACGGTCGTCGACGGTCCGACGAACGCCCTACAGCTCGAGACCGACTGGGCATTCCGCGACTCGATGGTCCCCGGCTGGCCCACCACGCGCATCCGCGGGCGCGGGGAGGTCGACATCCGCGGCGGACGGGGACGGGGGGGGGATCTCGGCTTCCATCCTTTCGAAATGGAAGCGGCCACGTTGGACCTCAACACGGTGCGGCGGCTCGTGCCCGCGATCGGCCTCGTGGGCGAGCTCGATGCGGCGGGGACCCTGAGCGGCACGCTCCACAACGCCCACTTCAGCGGCACGCTGCGGCACCGCGACCATGACCGCCCCGTCAGCGTGGTGCGCGGGGTCGTGGCGCTGGACAGCCGCACCGACACCCTCGGCGTAGCCGCCGACGTGACGACCGACTCCCTGTCGCTCGATGGTTTGCGCGGCAGCTTCTCCGGCCTCCCTCTGCGAGGCACCCTCGCCGGGACGATCAAGCTGAACGGGAACATCGCGGCGCTCGAGACGCACGTGAATCTGGCGATGAGCGGCGGTGAGGCCGGCGGCGTCCGGGGAGACGGTTTCCTCGTGCTCGGCGTTCCGGGATACGGAGTGCGGGACTTCACGCTGCACGCCCGCGACGTGAACCTACAACGCTGGCTCGCCAACCAAGGCCCGCCGTCACGGCTTTCCTTCACGGTGTCGGGGAGCGCGGTCGGCGACAGCGCCACGCCGCCCGTCGGGGATCTGACGGCGACGCTCGGCCCGTCGTTCTTCGCCGGGAGCGTCGTGGACTCGGGCGCGGCGAAGCTGCGCCTCGCGGACGGCCGCCTCTACGTCGAGTCGTTGCGGCTGCAGCAGCCCGGCCTGCTCACGCGCGGCTCGGGCTCGCTCGGGTGGCGGCGCCCCACGCGCGGGTCGCTCACGCTCGACTTCGATGCCGACAGCCTCAGCGTGCTCGACTCGCTCGCGACCTGGGTCGCCGGCCCTGGTCTCGCGGGTCCGACGCCGGGCGAGGCGCTGCGCGGGTCCGCGCTGGTGCAACTCACGCTCGACGGCGCGCTCGACTCGGTGGGCGTCGAGGGGCGCGCCTCCGCCACCGATCTCAAGTGGCGCGGCTGGCGTGTCCCGGCGGGGAGGGGGCGCGCGACGTATCAGCCCGGCGTCACCCCGGTCTTCGAGGTCGAGGCGTCGCTCGACTCGCTCGGCTACGGTCGCCTCGGGTTCGGGGCCGCGCAGGCCCGCGCCCGGGGCACGCGGGACTCGCTCACCTGGTTCGCGCGCTCGCGCGTCGGCGATCTCGGCGCGTTCCTCGCCGGCGGCCGCTACGCGCGCGGCAGCGCCGCGCAAAACGTTGGGGTGGACTCGCTGGCGGTGCTGCTGCCGGGCAGCGTGTGGTTCCTCGAGCGGCCGGTGCAGGTCATCATCGGCGATTCGGTCCTGGCGCTCGACACGCTCTCACTCAAGAGCGGCGCCGGTGCGGGGCGCCTAGTCGTCAGCGGCGAGGTCGCGCGGCACGGCCGCGCCGATGCCCGCGTCTATCTCGAGACGTTCCCACTCGCCGGCCTGTACGCGCTGCTGCAACGCGACACACTCGGCGTCGCCGGTGCCGTCACCGCGACCCTCGCCCTGGGCGGCACGCGCGCGAACCCGACCTACAACGGATCGTTCGCGTTGTCGGATGGGGCGTTCGGCGCGTTCCGCGCGCCGTTCATGGACGGCACGGTCGCGTACCAGAGCCGCCGCCTCGACGGCGAAGTGCACCTGTGGCGCTCGGGTCAACAGATCCTCAACGTGACGGCGCACCTGCCGCTCGATCTGGCGCTGATGGACGTGGCGCAGCGCCAGCTCGCGGATACGCTGTCGGTCCAGGCCCGCGCCGACAGCGTGGACCTCACCGTCCTCGAGGCGGTGACGCCGCTGCTGCGGCAAGTGCGGGGCGTGTTCGACGCCGACTTGGGGATCGGCGGCACGTGGGACGCGCCCCGGCTGCGCGGCGGGCTCGAAATCAGCGGCGCCGCGGCCACGATCCCGGCCCTGAACGTCCGCTACGAGGACATCGGCGGGCGGCTGGTGCTGCGCGGCGACACGATCCGCGTGGACGGGCTGACGGCCCGCAGCGAGAAGGGTCGGGCGGAGGTGACGGGGTACGTGCGGCTCGACCGGTTGACCAAGCCGGTGCTCGATCTGAACATCGCGGCGACGGAGTTCAAGGCCCTCGACCTGAAGGGCTATTTGACCGTGACGGCGAGCGGGCGGCTCGCGCTCGCGGGCCCCGTGTTCGGGGCGACGCTCACCGGCAGCGGTACCGTGACGTCGGGGGTGCTGCACTTCGCCGATCTCGTGAACAAACGCGTCGTGAACCTCGACGAGCCATGGGTGCAGGATCTGATCGACACGTCGCTCATTCGGACACAGCGCCTCGGCCCGGAGTTCGAGAGCGTCTTCCTCGACAGCCTGCGGATCCAGGGATTGCAGCTCACGATGGGCAGCGACGTGTGGCTGCGGTCGACCGAGGCGAACATCCAGCTCACGGGGGCCGTGACCGTCAACAAGGTGCGCGACAACTATCTCCTGAGCGGCACGCTCCAAGCGCCGCGGGGCACCTACCGCCTGGTGGTGGGACCGGTGTCGCGCGAATTCGTGGTGAACCAAGGAACGGTGCATTACTTCGGGACGCCCGATCTGGACGCGGAGCTCGACATCGAGGCGCGGCACATCGTGCACCCCGTGCCCAGCTCCGCGCCGCGCCCCGGGGACGAGAAGGACAAGACCATCATCGCGCACATTCGGGGGACGCTGCTCGTGCCGCGCCTCACGCTCGCGGCGGAGGGCGAGGAGCTGTCGCAGAGCGAGATCATCTCGTACCTCATGTTCGGCCGGCCGAGCTTCGAGTTGGCGGGAGGGCAGGGGGCGTTGATGCGCAGCACCGCCGCGAGCCTCGTCGCGGGGGAGCTGGAACGCACGGTGGTCTCGGACCTGGGTGTGCCGCTCGACTACTTCGAGTTCCGCCCCGGCGACCCGTCCGATCCGGCCGCGCGCACGCAGCTGGCCGCCGGGTGGCAGATCGGCGACAAGACGTTCCTCGTGCTCAACGCGGGATTCTGCCAGCGCCAGCAGGTCAGCGTGGCCAACACGTTGGGTGCGAGCCTGCAATACCGCATCAGCCCGGAATGGCGCACCGAGGCGAGCTTCGAGCCCGTCCGCAGCTGCGGCAGTCCGGTCACGGTCCAGCAGAACGCGACCTACCAGCGCCAGGTGGGCGTCGACTTGTTCTGGGAGCGGCGGTACTAGGGTGACGCGCGCGCTGCTCGTCACCAACCCCGCAGCCGCGCGCACCGACGCGCGCGCGGTGACCGCCGTGCGGGAGACGCTGCGCGGCGGCGGCTGGGACGTCGAGGTGCTCGCGACGCTGGGCCCGCGCGATGCGCGTCGCTTCGCGGCCGAAGCCCGCGACCAGGAGTTCGACATTGTGGTCTGCTACGGCGGTGATGGGACCGCGATGCAGATCGCCTCCGCCATCGTGGGAACCGGCATGCCGCTCGGCTTGGTGCCCGGGGGGACCGGCAACCTGCTCGCCGGGAACCTGCGGCTGCCGCGCAACGCGGCGAAGGCGGCGCGCGCCCTGCTCACCGCCCGGCCGCACGCGATCGATCTGGGCGTGTCCGAGCGCGCCGACGGCAAACATTACTTCGCCGTGGCGTCGGGCGCCGGGTTCGACGCCGAGCTGATGGCGGAGACGGGTGCCGCCGCCAAGCAGCGCTGGAAGTTCGGCGCCTACGTGGCGCACGCCGTGGCGAAGCTCAGCCAGGTGCGCAGCGCGCGTCATCGGATCACGATCGACGGCAAGGTCCACGAGGTGGGCGCCGCCATGCTGTTGGTGCTCAATTGCGGCGAGCTGATCCCGCCGTTCGTTCGGCTGCGCAAAGACATCGCGCCCGACGACGGCTGGTTGGACGTCGTGGCGCTGCACGCCGACGGCATCGGGCAAAGCGTGGCCGCCGTGTGGGACTTGTTCCGCGGCTCGGCCAACGGCACGGGGGGGGGACGCGTGTGGTGGGGGCGGGGACGGACGATCCGCGTGGAGGTCGTTGGCTCTCAGCCCCGCCCCGTTCAGCTCGACGGCGAGGTCGTGGGAAACACGCCCTTCGAGACGACGCTGCTGCCGGGTGCGCTCACCGTCCTCGTGGATCCGGCGGGCGGGTGGAAGGGGTCGGGTCATGGCTGACACGCTGCTGCTCGTCGATGACGACGCGGCCGTGCTGCGCGCGATCGGCGACTACTTCGAGCGCCTCGGCTACGAGGTGTGGCGCGAGCCGACCGGCGATGCCGGCGTCGAGACGTATCGGCGCGTCCGGCCCGACGTCGTGATCCTCGATCTGAACCTTCCAGATGCGAGCGGGCTCGATGTTCTCGAGCGGCTGCGCCGCGAGAACGGGGCCGTCGTTCTGCTCACGGGCGCGGGCGACATCCAAACGGCGGTGCGCGCGATGCAGTTGGGCGCGGAGAATTTCCTCACCAAGCCGGTGGACATGAATCACCTGGCGGCGGCCACGGCGCGCGTCGCCGAGAAGGTGCGGTTGTCGCGCCAGAACGCGCTGCTGCGCTCGCGCGACCACGACGCCGAGGGGCTCGGCTCGCTCGGCGTCTCGCCGGCGATGCGTGAGATGGCGCGCCAGGTCGAGCTGCTCGCCGCGAGCGAGCGCTCCACCGTGCTGCTGCAGGGCGAGAGCGGCACCGGGAAAGGTTGGGTGGCGCGCGTCATCCATCACCTGTCGCCGCGCGCGCAGGGGCCGTTCGTCGAGGTGAACTGCGGCGGCCTGTCGGCCACGTTCCTCGACTCCGAGATGTTCGGGCACGAGAAGGGCGCCTATACCGACGCGAAAGAACGGAAACTCGGCCTGTTCGAGCTGGCCGATCGCGGCACGATCCTGCTCGACGAGATCGGCGAGCTCGCCCCCGAGCTGCAGCCCAAGCTCCTCAAGGTGCTCGAGACCAAGAAATTCCGGCGTCTGGGCGGCACGCGCGAGCTGACCGTGGACGTGCGGCTCGTCGCGGCCACGAACCGGGACCTGGTGACGGAGGTGGAGGCTGGACGGTTCCGCGAGGACCTGTACTACCGGCTCAACGTGATGCCGCTGACGATGCCGCCGGTGCGGGAACGCTCGCGTGAAGACCGGCTGGCGCTACTCACCCGCTTGCTGGGGGACCTGAAGCCGCAGCTGCCGGGCTGTCCCGCCGCGTGCTCGTCGGACGCGATGGATCGCCTGGTCGCGGCGCCGTGGCCGGGCAACGTGCGGGAGATGCGCAACGTGCTCGAACGCGCCATGATTCTGGCGCGCGGCCAGGCGGCGATCGGCGTCGAGCACCTCCCCGCCGACCTGCGATACAAGGGGAAGGCGGACGGAGGAGGGGGGACGAGTGACCGGCGTCACCAAGCGCAGTCGCTCTCGGACATCGAACGGCAGCACATCGAGCGGACGTTGCGCCATCACGAGGGGAATCGCACGCGCGCGGCGCTGGAGCTCGGGATATCGCGCGCGACGCTGATCAATAAGATTAAGTTGTACAGCCTGAACCTCTGAGGCTCCTATGGAAAAGCCGAAGCTCAAAGAACACGACGGAATGGTCTGCCGCTCCTGCGGCAACGAGGAGCGCGCTTCGGAGGGTTACCCGTGCGCCAACTGCGGGACGTTCATCTGTCTGATTTGCACGTTCCGGGGGGTCACGCTCTGCAAGACCTGCGCGGCGTCTACTTCCGTCGCCGCTGCACCTCCGCCGCCACCTCCTGCGGGGACGCCTCCAGCTCCGCCGCGAGCTTCCTAACCGCCTCGTCGGCGCCCGCCCATTCCTTCGCCGCGGCGAGCGCGTCGAGCGCGATCTCCTCGATCGACGCCGTGCGCTCCTCCAGCTCCCGCGTCCGCACCGCCACCTCGCGCGCCAACCACTGCTCCAGCTGACGGCGGTCCAGCTCCAGCTGCCGTTGCCGCAGCGCGTGCTGCAGCGACAGCTCCAGCTCCTCGAGATCCACCGGCTTGATGAGGTAGTCGTAGGCGCCGAGCTTCAGACACTCGATGGCCGTGCGCGGCTCGTCGATCGCGGTGAGCATGATGACGGCGAGGTCGGGGTCCTGCGCCAGGACTTTGGGAAGCAGCTCGACGCCGCTCGTCTCCGGCATGCGGATGTCGCACAGCATCGTATGCGGGTGGTCGGTGGCGAGGCGCTGCAATGCTTCCGTGGCGTTCGCGGCGATGGCGACCTGATAACCCAGGCGGGTGAGAAACCGCTCCAGCGCTTTGCGAATCCCCTCCTCGTCGTCCACGACGAGGACGGTGGTGCGTTCGGCGCCGGCTTCCGGGGCGGGGTTCGTCATGGCCGTGAACGTTACGTGCACTCCACAACACCAGCAAGCCAAGGTATCTTCGCGCTGCCATGACCAACCGCACGAGTCTCACCATCGTCCCGGGCCTCACCGTGGGACACCACACCATCCCGGATCACGCGACGGGCTGCACCGTCGTCCTCGGTCCCCCTCAAGGTTTCCGGGCGGCGGTGGCATTGCGTGGCCGCGCCACCGGCACCCGGGAGATCGATCCGCTCAGTCCGCGGCACCTGGTCGAGCGCATCGACGCGATCTTGTTCACCGGCGGCTCGGCGTACGGCCTCGGCGCCGCCGATGGGGTGATGCGGTGGCTGCGAGAGCACGGCCGCGGGCTTTCGGTCGGACCCCTCGGTACGATTCCGATCGTCCCGACCGCCGTGATCTTCGATCTCGGCAACGCGGGAAAACCGCTCGGCTGGCCCGGGCCCGACGACGGGTACCGCGCCTGTGAGGCCGCGGGGGAGGAGTTCGCCGAGGGCGCGATCGGCGCCGGCACGGGCGCGACGGTCGGCAAAGCCGCCGGGCTCGACAAGATGATGCCCGCCGGCGTCGGCACCTGGGCCGCGCGCGCCGAGGGAAGCAACGTCGTGGTCGGCGTACTGACGGTGGTGAACGCGGTCGGCGACGTGCGCGATGCGCGTGGCGAGATCATCGCCGGCGCGCGCGGGCCCGATGGCCGCTTTCTCGATTCGGTACGCTTTCTCGCGAATGGCGGCGCGCCCTTCGGCGACCCGGAGCGCCTGACGCGCAACACGACGCTCGCCGTGATCGCCACCAACGCCGCCCTCGACCGCGTGCAGCTCGAGGCGCTGGCCGAGGCGGGGAGTGACGCCCTCGCCCGCCGCATTACCCCGTACGGGACCTTGTACGACGGCGACGTGATCTTCGCCGTGAGCACCGCGACGGTGCCGGCGGCCTCGGCGCTCCAGGTCGAAGCGCTCGCCGCGCTCGCGGTGCCGACCGCGGTCGAGCGCGCGGTGCGCCGCGCATAAGATGGACAAGCTCGAGCGCGCTATCGACGACATCCGCCGGAAATGGGTGCCTGATTCGCGGTTGGGGGTGTTTGATGTCGCGGTAACCCCTGGTGTAGGGGCGCAGCATGCTGCACCCCTACTGACCGGCGTCACCTCCAGCCGCTCCGCGCAGGAGTCGCTGCGGAGCTTGGCGAGCGAGGCCGGCCTCGCCGAAGCCGTGCGCCTGCTCCCTGACCGCTCGGTGGACGCAACGGCAGTCGTCACCGCCGCGCTGGCGCCCCTGCTGGGTGACACCCGGCTCGACGCCGCGCGGGTGAGTGAGGCGCTGCACGGCGAGTCGCTGGAGATCCTGGAGCGTCAGGGGGGCGGGGAGTGGTTGCGGGTGCGGGCGGCCGACGAATATGTCGCCTGGGTGCACTCCGGCTATGTGGCGACCGGTCCGGAGGAATGGGCGCGGGACTGGAACGAACGGGCGACTGCGCGGGCCCTCAGCGCCGAGTTGCAAACGGTGGGCGGCCGGCGCCGCCTGCCGGTGGGCGCGCGACTCGTGTTGCGCCGCGGCGGGACTGCCGAGCTCGCCGACGGGGTGGCCGGCGCCGTCGTCGCCGGCGAGGTGCGGCCTGAGAGTGAGCTGCGGGTCGAGTCGCGGCACCTCGCGCTCCCCGAGCTGGCGCAGCGCTGGTATGCCGGCGCGCCTTACCTGTGGGGTGGACGCACCGAGTGGGGGATCGATTGCTCGGGGCTGACCCAGGCGGTGTATGCGGCGCGCGGCATCCAGCTGCTGCGCGACAGCGATCAGCAGTTCGGGCAGGGCCGTGAGGTGCCGCCGTCGATGGACGGGGTGGGGTACGAGGCCGGCGACCTCCTCTTCTTCACCGAGCGAGGGCGCGTCTCGCACGTCGCGCTGTGGGCGGGCGCCGGCCGCATCGTGCACTCGGCGCTGTCGCGCGGCGGTGTGGGCGTTGATGATCTCTTCGGTTCCGAACCACGGATGGTGCGGTTACGGGCGAACTTGGTGGGGGTTCGGCGTATGTAGGGGCACGGCAATGCCGTGCCCCTACACCATTATCCGTCCGATCCTCACCGCCTACGTTATTATTCCCTTCCCATGCGCCTGATCCTCTTCGACATCGACGGCACCCTCCTGTGGACCGATGGCGCGGGACGGCGCGCGATCCAACGCGCCTTGCTCGACGAAATGGGGACCGCCGGCCCGATCGAGCAGTACCGCTTCGACGGGAAGACCGACCCCCAGATCGTGCGCGAGCTGATGACGCTGGCGGGACACCCCGACGCGGAGGCCGAGGACCGCATCGCCGCGGTGTGCCGCCGCTACGTCGGGCTGCTCGCGGCCGAGCTGGCGCCACCGGCGCCGAAACCCCGACTCCTTCGAGGCGTGCCGGAGCTGCTCGCCGCGCTCGAGCCACACGAAGCGGTGGGACGCGCGCTGGTGGGCTTGCTCACCGGCAACGTGGAGGACGGCGCCGCTCTCAAGCTGCGCGCCGCCGGGCTCGACCCGTCACGGTTCGCCGTGGGCGCCTACGGGTCCGACTCCGCGCGCCGCCCCGACCTGCCGGCGATCGCCGCGGAGCGCGCCGCCCGGGGAACGGGGAAGCGATTCACCGGCGCGGACGTCGTCATCGTGGGCGACACGCCGGACGACATCGCGTGCGGACGTCCCATCGGGGCGCGCGTGGTGGCGGTGGCGACGGGGTTCTACGACGTCGCCCAGCTGCGCGCCGCGGGCGCGGCGCACGTGTTCGAGCACCTGGCCGATACCGGCGCGGTGACGAGCGCCCTGCTCGGGTGAGCAGATCGACCGACGAGCTGGAGCTGAAGGCACGGGTCGACGACCCGGCGGCGCTCGAAGCGGCGCTCGCGCACGCCGGCGCCGAGCCGGTGTTCCGCGGAGAGATGCGCGACCGGCGCTTCGACCGGGACGGCATGCTGGAGGGGCGCGATGAGGTCCTGCGGCTGCGCAGCTATCGTGGAACGACGACGTATGGTGTGCTCGCGTGGAAGGGGCCGGTCAGCGTGCGCGGAGGCTACAAGCGTCGCGAAGAGCACGAGACGCGGCTCGAGGATCCCGACGCGGTCCTCACCATCCTCGAGCGCCTGGGGTACGAGGTCGTGATGCGAATTGACCGGACAATTGCCGAGTATCGGCTGGCGCACGCGGCGGTGCGGATCGAGTGGTACCCCGCGATGGACGTCCTCGTGGAGGTCGAGGGCGAGCCCGCTGCTATTGAGCGGGCGGTCTCACTCAGCGGCATCCCCCGCGATCGCTTTCTCCCCGAGTCGCTGCCCTTCTTCGTCACGGCCTACGAGCGCCGCACCGGACAGCGCGCGCAGATCGATGAGGGGCGGGCACCATGAACATTCCGATGCCGCTCCGCGTCCCGGAGCTGGCGCCGTCACTCGGCCGCGTGATCGTGGCGCGGCGCCGCGAGGCCCCGTGGGTGCCGCTCGATGACATCCGCGAGGAGCTCGCCACTGCGGTGTTGGAGCTGGCGGGGGAGGGGCGCGGAGCGGCGGCGCGTGAGGATCGTCCCCAAGTGCTCGAGGTGACGGGCCGTCGCGCCTGGGCGGCGGCGTGGGATCAGGCGGTGCGCCGCGCAGCGGCGCGCGTGGCCGACGCGCTCGAGGCCGAGATCGTGCGCACCGCGCGCCAGGTGCGCTTGCCACGCCGTCGCCTCAAGGCGCTCCTCCTCGCCATGGGAGAGAAGCGCGCGATCGCGGCTCGATTCGGCACCGGTGGCGCGACGTTCGTCGCGGCGCTCGATGAGCTCGACGCCGCGGCCGCGCGCGTGCAGGGGGCATCGGTGCTCGACAAAGACGCGCATGTGGCCTGGCAGGACGCGCTGCGTGCGGCCGCGCGGCGCCTGGAGGCGGCCTGGCTCGCGCTCGAGGGGGAAGTCGAAGAGGAGCGGCGCCGTTGGACCCCCGAGATCGAGACCCTCACCCGCTGGCGCCCGGCGTTGTGGCCCGTCGCGTTGCTCTGGGCCCCGATCGCGGCGGCGCTCATCTGGCTCGGCCTCGTCCTCGGCGGCTATTTGCCCGCCCCCGCATGGCTCGCGCAACGCCTCGGTTTCTAGCGCTGCTTGCAGGGTTCGCCGCCGCCCCATTCCTCCCGGCGGCGGCCCAGCACCGCATGGCCCAAGTGCCGATCGGTCTCCGTACGGGACGCGCCACGCTCGACTCGCTGGCGCGGCTCGGCTTCGAGGTGGCGGGTGTCCGCGAGATCGACGGGGCGCTGTACGCCGTCATCGTCGTGACGCCCGAAACGCAGGGCGCCGCGCGCCCGCTCACAAGCGCCGTGCCTCAGGCGCCCGTTGCCGACACGTTCCACGCGTACCAGTCGTTCGACAAACCCGGCATTGGGACCCGTGCAACCCTCGAGGCCTGGGCCGCCGCCGATCCGGCGATCCAGCTCGACTCGATCGGCGCCTCGGTCGAAGGGCGGCCGATCATCGCGGTGAAAGTCGGCCCCGCGGGCGATGATCCGGCGAGGCCCAACGTGCTGTTCCTGGCGACCCACCACGCGCGCGAGTGGGTCTCCACCGCGGTCGCGATGAAGCTGATCCGCTGGCTCGCGGATTCGGCGTCGCCGGCGCTGCTCGGTTCGCGGGACGTGTGGGTGATTCCGGTCGAGAACCCCGACGGGTACCAGTACACGTTCACGAACGACCGCTTCTGGCGGAAGAACCGGCGCCTGAACGGCGACAGCACGTACGGCGTGGACCCGAATCGCAATTATCCGGCGTTCTGGGGCGTGGACGATCTCGGCTCAAGCCCGACTCCCGGGACGGAGATCTACCGGGGTCCCGGGCCCGCCTCGGAGCCGGAAACGCAGGCGATCATCGCGTTCCACGCGGCGCACCCTCCGGTGCTGTCGCTGTCTTATCACTCATACAGCGGTCTCGTACTCTATCCGTGGGGCTATCGCTCGGGCGAGCTGGCGCCCGATCTGCCGCTGTATCGCGCGCTCGCGGGAACCGACTTCGCGCCCGCGGTGCGCGACAACCTGCCGGGGTCGACGCTCATCTACTACCACCCTGGTCCCGGGTGGCAGCTCTATCCGACGAACGGCGAATACACCGACTGGGCGTACCGCGCCCACGGCACGATCGCTTTCACGACCGAGCTGACGAGCGGCTGCTGCGCGGACGGGCTGTACTACGGTTTCGCGTTCCCGGACGACAGCCTCCTCGTCGAGCAAGTGTTTCGGGACAACCTGCCGTTCGCCCTGGCCCTGATCGCCGCCGCGGGCGATCTGCGCGGGGCTGTGGGTGCATCGGGGCTCACGCCGGCGCCGCCCCGCTTCGAATCGCTGTGGCCCGATGCCTGGCTCGGTCTCGACCGGGCGACGCCGCAGCCGCTCTCGCTCACGCTGCGCAGCGCCACCGGCGCCACGTCTTTCCGCTCCGCCCAAACCGACTCGCTGCGCCGCGGCACGATCCGCACCGTGTGGCGGACCGACCTGCGGACCGATACCGTGCGCGCGCTGCGGGCCGACGGGACCGGCCTCGCCGCCGAGCTGCTGTCGTTCGCCGGCGCGGAGGCGCTGGACGCCGGGTGGACGGGCTGGACGCGCGACAGCGCCGCACTGGCCGGCGCGTTCGCGTGGAGCACCACGCGCAGCGACACACTCGTCTCGCCCGTCGCCGACCTGCGAGGCCGGACGGCGGTGTGGCTGCATCTGTGGACGCGGCACCGCGGCTCGACGTACACGCCCGAGCAGCGCGGCGTGATCCAGTTCTCGGGCGATTCGGGCGTCACCTGGAGCGACGCCGCGGTGATCGTCGGCGACGGGCCGAACTGGTACCCCGTGCGCGTGGATCTCCCGCAGGCCGGCGGCCGCCGTGGGGCCCGCGTCCGCTTCATCTCGGAGCATGATTTCGTGTGGTCGCTCGACGCCGTCGGGCTCGCGACCGATGCGCCCAGCGCCTTCCAGCTGCTCGCCGGTCCGGGGGACGCCGAAGTCTCGGAGAATCCCGTCCGCGGCAATCAGGTCGTGATCTCGTGGCCCCCCCCTGCGGGCACCGGGACGACGCGCGTCTCGATCTACGGCTTCACGGGGGAGCGGTTGCGCGAAGCGACGGTAGCGGCGCCTACCAACGAGTATGTTTGGGACCTCACGCTTGGAGGTTCGCGGCGCGTGGTCAACGGAGCGTACATCGTGGTGGTGGAAGTGGACGGGCGGCGCTATCGGCGCCGGCTCTTCGTGGCTCGGCCGGCACCGTGAGCGCGATCGGCGTCGGTGTGGACCTCGTGGAGGTTTCGCGCACTCGCAAGATGCTCGAAGAAAAAGGGGCGCACGTCTACGACCGCCTGCTGACGGCGGCCGAAGCGGAGTACTGCCGCTCGCGACCCGATCCCGCCGAGCACGTGGCGGTGCGCCTGGCGGCGAAGGAGGCGGTGTACAAGGCGCTGCAGGGAAGCGAAGCCGCGCGCGGCATCGGGTGGCGCGACATCGAAGTCACGCGCGCGTCCGACGGGCGTCCCGACGTGGTGCTCACCGGACTCGCGAACGCTCGGGCTCGGGAGTTGGGCGTCACGCGCGTGCTGCTGTCGCTGTCGCACACCCACCAAGCGGCCGTCGCGGTCGCCGTGCTCTCCACGGATTGAATTCCCGATAGAATCACTCTAGTATTGGACGTGCGTTTCTTGAGAACGATTCTCATCTTATCCGCCTGCCTCGCGACACCGCTCGCCGGGCAGGCGGTTGATTCTGTGGCAGCCGCCCGCCGCGTCGTGGCGGCCGCGGACCTGGCGGCCAAGGAGTACAAAGCCGACCGCCCCGAGGAGGTCGCGGAGGCGAGGCTCTTCATCCAGCAGGCGCGGTTCGACCTACCGTCCCTCCCCACCGCCATGCGGGCTGCCGCCGACAGCGGCCTGACTCACCTCGCCGCGCTGCTCGACCGGCTCGCGCCCGCGGACTCCATCGCGCGGGCGGCCGACGCGCTGATTCGTCGCATCGGGACCGACGAGCCGCTCCCGTCGCGGCCTCCATCGCTGGCCCGCGGCGCCGCCGTCTTCCGGGAACGTTGCGCCGCGTGCCACGGCGAGTCGGGACGTGGCGACGGCCCCAAGGCGAAGCAGGTAAAGGGGCCGCCGCCCCCCAACCTCACCGATCCTGCGGTGATGGGTGGCACGTCGCTGCTCGAGATTTACCGGAAGATCGCGATCGGTGTGCCGGGCACCGCGATGCCCCAGTTCGCCGACGACATCCCTGAGGAAGATCGCTGGGCGGTGGCCGCCTACGTCGCCACGTTCCAGTACGGCGGCTCCGCCACGGCCGCCGCGTTCGCCGCGGTGCGCCGCCAGATCGACTCGGCCATCACCGCGCGCTCAGAGCAGGTGGCCTTCGGCGCCTATCTCACCTTCGAACAGGTCGAAACCGACGTACGGGCGAGGAACGCCGCGCTCGCGAGCGAGCTCGAGGCGGCGTTCGATGCTCTCCGGACCCACGTCCGGCGCGCCGACCCGCAGGAGCTGGCCGCCATTCGCCAGCGCCTGCTCGGCGGACTCGAGCACGCCGAGCGCGTGATCGTCGACCGCCCGTCCGCGATGAGCCTGTTCGTGTCGTCGTTCATTCTGTTGGTCCGCGAGGGGTTCGAGGCGATTCTCATCGTGGCCGCGCTGATGACGTTCCTGGCTAAAGCCGGCGCGTCGGAGCAGCGCCGCCACGTCGCGCGCGGTGCGTGGGTCGCCGTCGGGGCGAGCCTCCTCACCTGGGTGCTCGTCGAGCTGCTGTTCCAGGTCACACCGGGACAGCGCGGGGCGATCGAGGGGTTCACGATGCTGCTCGCGGCGGCCGTGCTGTTCTACGTCAGTTACTGGCTCCTCTCCAAGATCGAAGCAGCGAAGTGGACCGCGTTCGTGAAGGACAGGATGGAGAGCGCGCTCTCCTCGGGATCGGGCCGGGCGCTCAGTGCCGTGGCGTTCCTGGCCGTCTATCGCGAGGGGTTCGAGACGATCCTCTTCTACAAGGCGCTCTTCAGCTCGGCGGGAAGTGCCGGCCCGGTGCCCGTGCTCGCCGGGATCGCCGCCGGGGGGGTGGGGCTCGTCGCCGTGTACGTCGTGATCAACCAGCTGGGCCTGCGCGTCGCGATGAAGCCGTTCTTCGCGGTGACGGGCGTGATGCTCTACTACATGGCGTTCGTATTCGCGGGCAAGGGCGTCGCCGAGCTGCAGGAAGGGGCGGTCGTGGGTCTTACGGTCGTGGAGGGCGTGCCGCGGATTCCCGTGCTTGGCGTTTATCCGACGGTCGAGTCACTCACGTTGCAGGGGCTCCTCCTGATCCTCGCGGTGGTGGCGTTAGCGTGGGCAATGAAACCAGCGTCGCGTCAGGCTTCCACCACACCTTCAGCACCACCGCCCCCACGATGACCAGCGCCACACTCGTCGCTTGCGCGAGCGTGAACGGGCCGAGCAGCCGGTCGTCCTTGGCGCGCACGAATTCGACGAGGAACCGCTCCAGGCCGCCGAGCACCAGGTAGCAGCCGAGCATCCAGCCTACGGCGTGGCCGTGATCGCGCCGCCGCCACATCCACCAGAACGCCAGCAGCATCAGCACCGTCTCGTAGATCTGGGTCGGGTGGACGGCCACAACCTGCATCGGGTCGGCGACGGGTGGGAACTTGACGCCCAACGCCGTGAGATTGGCGACAGTGGTAGGGGGGAGGCCGTGGGGGAATTTCATCCCCCATGGGAGCGACGTGGGGACGCCGTAGTCGTCATTGACCAGGAAGCAGCCGACGCGGCCCAGGGCATAGCCCAGGGCGAGCGGCGCGGCACAGACCTCCGCGGTGAAGCGGACGGGCACGCGGCGACGCCAGCCGTTGAGGAGGATGGCGGCGGTCGCGCCCAGGAATCCGCCGTACCAGACGAACCCGCCGCGCCGCAGCAGCGCGTCCCACTCTCCTGTCAGCAGGACGTACCAGATCTTGGCTCCGATGAGCCCACCCACAACGCCGGCGATCACGATGTCGGCGGCGAACTCTTCGTCGAGCTTGCGGCGCCGCAGCTCGAGCTGGATCGCCCAACCCGCCATCAGGAAGGCCACCATCATCATCAGGCCGTAACCGGTCAGCTCGATGGGGCCGAGCCGAAGAATCAGGGGATAGACGGTCATGAGAGGCCGGGGAGAGGGAGGTCGGCGCGGGCGTCGAGCGTCCAGTCGCTGCGCTCGCCGATGCCGAGGCGATACCAGCCGGCGCGCGCGATCATCGCGGCGTTGTCGGTGTTGAGGCGCGGGCTGGCGACGGCGACGCGGGCGACGCCGGCGAGGCGTTCGGCGGCCGCGGCGCTCAGCGCGCGGCTGCAGGCGACCCCACCTCCCAACACGGCGGTGCGATAACCGGTCGCCCGCACCGCGCGCTCGAGCTTCGTCACCAGGACGTCGAGCACGGCATCCTGGAACGCGCGCGCCAGGTGCGGGCGGTCGCGCTCCAGGTCGTCCGAGGCGCGCACGGCGTGCAGCACGGCGGTCTTGAGCCCGGAGAAGGAGAACTCGAATCCTTCCGCGATCATCGGACGCGGGAAGGCGAACCGAGTCGGATCTCCTTCGCGCGCGAGCCGTTCGATCGCGGGCCCGCCGGGATAGCCGAGCCCCAGCAGGCTCGCGACCTTGTCGAACGCCTCGCCGGCGGCGTCGTCGCGCGTCTGGCCGAGCAGGCGGTAGCGGCCCCATGCGGGCACGTCGAGCAGCAGGGTATGGCCGCCGGAAACGAGCAAGGCGACGAACGGCGGCGCGAGCCCCAAGTCTTCGACCGTGGGGGCGAACAGGTGGCCTTCCATGTGGTGCACGCCGACGAGGGCGCGATCGGCGGCATAGGCGAGCGCTTTGGCGTAGACGACGCCGACGAGCAGTGCCCCGACGAGCCCGGGCCCCGCCGTGACGGCCACCGCGTCCACCGCCGAGAGACTCAACCCGGCCTCCGTGAGGGCGCGGTCCACGACGGCCGGCAGCGCCGCCAGGTGTGCGCGGCTCGCGAGCTCGGGGACGACGCCCCCGAAGATCTGATGCACGTCCTGCGACAGGATGGACAGACTCGCCAGCTCGCCCTTGACGAGGACCGCCGCCGACGTCTCATCGCACGACGTCTCGATGCCGAGGACGACTTCAGCCACGACGGGTCCGGCGCCGCAGCGTGACGGAGTCGGGGATGGCGCGAGCCGTGATCCCGGGGGGCGCGATGACGGTGAGCCGGCCGACGGCGCCGTCCGCGCCCCCGCCCGCGATGTGCGCGACGACGCGCAGACTGTCACGGGTGAGCGCCTGGACCCGCTGCTCGGGACCGCGCACGGTCACCGATACGCGCGCCGGGGTGATGATGAAGCTCATGACCGCGCCGGCGCCCGTCTCCACGGGGATGCCGCCGAAGGACCGCTCCGCCAGCGCTCCCATCTCGCCGGTGACCGTCACTTGCTTCGGTGCGATCCGCACGATGCCGAGGGGCGTTGTGTCGATCGGCACCGTCCGCGTGAACGCGCCGGACACGTTCGCGATCTCAGTCGGAATCGTCGTGACCGACTCGATGCCCGCGAGGTTCTGGTCCGCGCCGACGAGCCGCGCGATGGTCGGTGAGATCGACACGCCGCCGTGCAACACTTGTCCCGATTCCGGCACGACCGTGATGAGCGGCACGATGCGCACGTCCTTGCGGCCCACGCTGTCGAGGGCGACGGTGATCTCGCGCGGCCGGATCTCGAGGACGCGGACGTCCGCGCCCTTGGGGAGCTGCGCCTCGACCTCGCTCGGCTCGAGGCGAATCGTCCACGTGGGCGACGAGAGCGTGTCGGGCATGCGCCGCGTCAAGTCGCCGCGAACGGTGCGGAGCCGCAGCACCTGGCTCCCCTTGCCGGAGATCTGGGCGTGGATCTTGGGCAGCTTCTGCTGCAGCGTCCGGCCCGGCGGGAGCTGCACGTTCAAGCCGAGCTCGAAGTCGGTGGTGACGGGCTGCTGCAGCTGCACCGCGACGTACAGCATCAACGAGAGGAAGATCGCCGCGCCCTTGATGGGCCAGTTCCGCGTGAACAGCTGGATCAGGCTAGCGCGCATCGAGCAGCCGCCGGATCAACGCCTCGTTGACGGGGCCATCCCATTGCGCCGCGCCGATCACCTTCTTCACGATGACGCCGTCGCGGTCGATCAAGAAGCTCTCCGGCACCCCCGTGGTCTGGTAGCTGTTGCGGATCGCGCCGCTCGGGTCGTGCAGAATGTCGAACGTGAGGCCCATGTCGTTCACGAAGGCCATGATCTCGCGGGGCCCCTCCTTTTCGGCGGAGTAGAACGCGTCGCCGTCGACGCTCACCGCCACGATCCGGAAGTCGGTGCCCGCGAGCTTCTCGTGCAGCCGTTGCATCGACGGCATCTCCACGCGGCATGGCGGGCACCAGGTGGCCCACACGTTCAGCAAGACGACCTTGCCGCGGTAATCGGCCAGCGCGGCCGGGCGGCCGCTGCGCAGGTCCGTGCCGTGAAACGCCGGCGCCGTTCCGCCCACTTCGACGAGCTCGAGCTGCGGCCGCAGCTTCACGGCGAGGGCCACGCCGAAGACGACCGTCATCACGATGCCGGCCACGAGCGTCCATTGTTGGCGGTTCGTCATACGCTGACCAGACAGCGGCGGCGCAGGTCGCCCACCGCGCGTGCGGGGTCGCCGCTCGTGAAGATTGCGTTGCCGGCGACGAACGTGTCGGCTCCCGCCTGGTGCGCCTCGGCGATCGTCTGCGCGGTGATCCCGCCGTCGACTTCCAAGAAACACCGTGCGTTGTGCGTGGTGCGTAGTGCGTGGGCGCGCTGGATCTTGTCGTTCGACGCCGGCAGGTAGCTCTGGGCCGCGAATCCCGGGTTTACGGTCATGATCAGGAGCAGGTCCAGATCTCCGATGACCTCTTCCGCGTAGGTGAGCGGCGTGCCGGGATTCAGCGCCAACCCGGCCAGCATGCCGCGCCGCTTCGCCGCCTCGAGCTGCCGCTGCACGTGGACGGTCGCCTCGGGGTGGAAGGTGAACACCGACGCGCCGGCCGCCGCGAACGGCTCGAGGTAGTGCTCGGGCTCGACCACCATCAGGTGCACGTCGATCGGCTTGTCCGTCAGCTTCCGCAGCGCGGCGATCATGCTCGCGCCGAAGGTGAGGTTCGGCACGAAGCGCCCGTCCATCACATCCACGTGCAACCAGTCGGCGCCGCCCTCGAGCACCTGCGCGACCTGCTCGCTGAGTCGCGCCAGGTCGACGGAGAGAACGCTCGGGGCGATGCGGATGCCGCTGGTCATGCCCGTCACACTCGTCACGATCAGGGTCTCCGGGCGACGACGATGTCCACCACTGTGCCGGGCGATGCCAGGGTGCCCGCCGCCGGCCGCTGCGCCACCACCGTCCCGGGGTTGGCGTCGGTCGTGCTGCGGCGCGTCGGCGTGCCCAGCTGCAGCCCGTCGAGCTCGAGCCGCGCGCGCGCGTCGGCGATCGACATGCCGAGCAGGTCCGGCACCGAGATCGTCGGTGCGCCGCGGCTCACGACCAACACGATCCCCGCGCCCGGCGCGAGCGCCGTGCCCGCGGGGGGGCGCGTGAGCATCGCGATCCCCAGCGGCGCGTCTGCCTGTACCGATTCGACCTGGCTGACCGTCAATCCCGCCGCGGCGACGAGACGCTGGGCGAGCGAGGCGTCGAGCTTGAACACATCGGGTACCGGAATCTTGGGCGGGCCGGCGCTCACCACCAGGGTCACCTTGAGCCCGTCGCGTGCGATCACCCCGGGTGGGGGGTCCTGCCAGATCACGGTGCCCTGCGGTGCGGTGGGGTGGGGATCGGCGCCGCCGTCGGCGACGACGAGCTGCGCCTGCTTCACCTGCGCCTGGGCTTCGGCGAGGGAAAGACCGAGGACGCTGGGCACGACCTGGTGCCCCGGCAGGATCGGCGCGGGGAACAACACTAGGTACGCCATGAGGTACCCAGCGACCAGCGCCCCCAGCCCGGTGAGCGCCCAACGCCCGGCGCGCTGGCGATCGATCGACCCGAGACCCGACAGGTTATCGAGCGGCGGCAGATGGCGGCGGAACCGCATCAGCGTCGCACCAGCCGCGCCGCGAAGGCGCCGTCGATGCCGTGGCGCTGGGGGAGCGACTGGAAGTCCCCGGCCGCCGTGATCAACTCGGCGGGCAGGGAAGCGTGCGTCGGCGCGCGCGTGAACTCGGGGTTCCGGCTCAGGAAGTCCTCCACGACCGCGCTGTTCTCCTCCGGTTCGAGCGAGCAAGTCGCATAAATCAGGAAGCCGCCTCCTGTGCGCACGAGCGGCGCTGCGGCGGCGAGCAATCGCCCCTGCCGCGCGGCGGCCCGCGGGAAGACCTCGGGCGTCAGCCGCCAACGCGCGTCGGGGTGACGCGCCATCGTACCGGTCGCGCTGCACGGCGCGTCCACCAGCACGGCCGCGAACCCCTCCGGCCGGAACGGCGCCGCCTCAAGATCAGCAGCCAGGCAGCGAATCGCCACTCCCGCCCGCCGCGCGGTGTCCGTGAGTCGGGGCAGGCGGTCGGGCCGGGCATCGCCGGCGACCACCCGGATCCCCATCCGCTCGAGCGTCACGGCCTTCCCGCCGGGTGCGGCGCACGCGTCGTACACCAGTGCGCCCGCGGGGATCGCGGCAAAGCGAGCGACGAGGGCGTGGGCGGGGTCTTGGACGATGAACCCGCCTTCGGTGAAGCCAGGTAGCCTCGTAGGAATCGGGAGTCGGGAGGCGGGAGTCAGGGGCGTGACCTGGATCCCTGTGCCAAAGGGCGCCTCTCGTACGCCAACACCCGCGTCTCGGAGCCGCCGGGCTAGCGTGTCGATATCCCAACGAGCCGGCTGCAAGGTCAACACCGGCTTGGTATCGTTCCACGCGATCAGGCGCTCGGTGGCTTCCGCACCGAACGCGGACCTCCACCGGCGCACCAGCCACTCGGGGTGCGACCCCCCGACCCCCGACTCCTGACTCCCGGCTCCTGCGATTCTCCGCAGCGTCTGATTCACGAACCGCGCCGGCCCCTCGCCGGCGGTCTCCCTAGCGAGCTCGACGCTCGTCGAGACGGCGGCATGGCGTGGCACGCGGGTGAGACAGCGCAGCTGGTAGGCGCCGAGGCGCAAGACGTCGTGGAGGCGGGGATCGGCGCGCTCGAGATCGAGCGCGCGGTCGAGCTCGGCCTGGCGGCGCAGCACGCCGGCGGAGAGCTCGTAGGCGAGGCGGCGGTCGCGCTCGGCGAGGGCGCTCACGGCGCCGTCGCGCGCAGTGCCGAGTGGCGCCCCCGCGCGCACCGCGCGCAGGATCTCGAGCGCCGCGCGCCGCGCCGGCGTCGAATCCCTAATCTAACATTCCTTCCGCGGGGGAGGACGGGAGGGCCACCTCGCGCCGCGGCATGCGGCCCGCGAGGAACGCCGCGCGTCCCGCCTCGACCGCGAGCCGCATCGCGCGCGCCATCGCCACCGGGTCCTGGGCCGCCGCTATGGCCGTATTCATCAGTATCCCGTCCACGCCCTGCTCCATCGTGACGCAGGCATCCGAGGCCGTCCCGACGCCGGCATCCACGACGACCGGCACCTGCAGCCGGCGCTTGATCGTCCGCACACTGAAGGGATTGAGCAGGCCGAGCCCGCTGCCGATCGGCGAAGCGAGCGGCATGACCGCGGCGCAACCCGCGTCCTCGAGTCGCAGCGCCGTCACGAGATCCTCGTTCGTGTAGGCGAGAACCTTGAACCCTTCTTTGACCAGGATCTTCGCGGCCTCGAGCAGGCCCTGCACGTCGGGCAGCAGCGTTTCTTCGTCGCCGATCACTTCGAGCTTCACGAAGTCGTTGAAACCGGCCTCGCGCGCGAGGCGCGCGTAGCGCACGGCGTCCGTCGCCGTGTAGCACCCGGCGGTGTTGGCGAGCAGGAAAAAGCGCTTGGGGTCGAGGTGGTGCAGAACGCTGGTGTCTTTCGAGCGGTCGAGATCCACGCGGCGCACGGCGACGGTGACGATCTCGGCGCCGGAGGCCTCGATGGCACGCACCATCGTGGCGTTATCGGGATACTTCCCGGTTCCCACCATGAGGCGCGACCGGAAGGCGCGTCCGCCGACGGCGAACGGCGTGTCGCGAACCAGGTCTACGGCAGTCGTCACCGGCTCACCCTCCTCCCACGAAATGCACCAGCTCGATCGCGTCGCCGGGGGCGACCCGCACGTCGCCGAGCGACGGCCGGCGCACGATCCGGCGATTGTGCTCGACCACGACGGCTCGGGGATCGAGCGCCAGGTCGCCGAGCAGCTCCAGCAAGGTCACGCCCGGCGCGATCGCGCGGCGCTGGCCGTTGATCACGACATCGATCGTATCGTTCATTGCAGCTCCTCCGCCATCCGGCCGGCCGCGGCCGCCGGATCCACCGCGTCCCACAGGGCGCGGATCGCCGCGGCGCCGTACGCTCCGGCCGCTTTCACCTCGCGCGACCGCCCAGGACCGATACCCCCGATCGCGATGACCGGCAATCCCAGATTCGCGATCCGGCCCAGCGTTTCGAGCCCGAGGGGTGGGCGATCAGGATGCGTCGCGGTGGCGTAAACAGGTCCTACTAGAAGATAGTCGGCCCCTTCGGCCTTTGCGGCGTCGGCCTCCGCCAAGTCGTGCACCGACTTGCCGATCCACCAGCTCGCCGAGAGGCGTCGCGCGGCGCTGACCGGGAGGCTGCCGGTGCCCAACTGAACCCCCACGGTGTTCGAGGCCAGTGCGACATCCAAACGATCGTTGACGAACAACGCCGCTGGAACGTTGGAAAGACGGAAAGCGAGCTCGTAGTGCTCGAGACCGCTCAGCGCACGGCCGCGGGCGTGCAGAGCGAGGTTCGCGCCGCCGGCGCTTGCGAGCTCCCGCGCCACGTCCTCCAGATCGACCCGGCGCGCGATGCGCTCGTCGGTGATGGCGTGGAGGCGAGGGAGCGGCGGCCTCACACGAAGCGGCGGCCCGGCGGCAGCTTGGCGCCACGCAGCCAGTCGCCCGCGGGCATCCGTGCCTTGCCGGCCGGCTGCACCTCCTCCACATCCACCGCACCACGCCCCGCGGCGATGAGCAATCGGCCGTCAGTCGTCAGCAGTTCGCCGGCCTGGCCTCTTCCCTCGGTGGTGCGAGCACCGAACAGTTTCACCTCCGTGCCGTCGAGCTCGGTCCAGGCGCCGGGCCGGGGATCGAGCCCGCGGATCAGGCGCGCGATCGTCGCGCCGTCCTTCGCCCAGTCGATGCGGGCGATCTCGCGCGTGAACTTGGGCGCGTAAGTGGCGCGGGAGTGGTCCTGCGGTACGGGGGTGAGCGCGCCCTGCTCGAGCAGCGCGAGCGCCTCGACCAGCGCCAGCGTTCCCATCTCGGCGAGGTGCTCCGACAGCTCGCCGCCCGTCACGTCGGGGTCGATCGGGTGCGGGATTTGATGGAGGATCGGACCGCTGTCCATGCCGGCGTCGAGCTGCATGATCGTGACCCCAGTCTGCTCGAGGCCGTTGATGATCGCCCACTCGACGGGGGCCGCGCCCCGCAGCTCGGGGAGCAGGGACGGGTGCACGTTCACCATGCCGCGCGGGGGCAGCGCGAGCAGCTCGGGCTTGAGGATGTGACCGTACGCGACGACGACGCCGATGTCGGGCCGCGCGTCGCGCAGCTGCGCGAGGAAGGCGCTGTCGGTCGGCCGCTCGGGCTGGAACACCGTCACGTCCTCGGCCTGCGCCGCGAGCTTCACCGGCGGCGGCACGAGGCGCGAGCGGGAACGGCCCTGCGGGGCATCGGGTTGGGTGACGACGGCGACCACATCGAACCCTTCCCCCACCAGAGCGCGGAGTGAAGGGACCGCGAAGTCGGGAGTGCCGAAGAACGCGACGCGCACTAGAGCTCGCCCGCCGGCTCCGGCGTGACCTCCTTCAGGTACCCCGACTTGCCTTTGCGCGCCTTCTTCCACTTGGCGAGCAGCAGCCCGCGTTTCACGGCGCTCAGGTGGTCGAGAAAGAGAATGCCGTCCAGGTGATCGATCTCGTGCTGAATCGCGCGCGCCTTGTAGCCGTTGGCGGCGGCGCGGTAGGGCCGGCCGTCCCGATCGAGTGCCTCGACCACGACGTGCGCCCGGCGCTCCACGTCACCGAAGATCTCGGGGATCGACAGGCACCCCTCTTCGGCGGTCTCGACCTCATCGCCGCGCTCGACGATCACGGGATTGACGAGGACGAGGGGCGGCGGATCGTCCTCGCCCACGTCCACGACCGCCACGCGGCGCGCGACGCCGATCTGGTTCGCCGCCAGCCCCACTCCGCGCGCCGCCCGCATCGTCTCGAACAAGTCGTCCACGAGCGTGCGCACGGCGTCGTCGACCTGCGCGACGACTTTCGCCTTCTGGCGCAGGACCGGCGAGCCCAGCAGGTGGAGCGTGCGGACCGTCACGCCGGCTTCGCCTCCTCGGCGACGCGGTTCGTGATACTGGCGATCCCGCTGCGCAGGATCACGAACTTCGCCTCGCCGCTCCGCACCGTGACCTGCTCGTCCTTGATGTGCAGGACCTCACCCACGATGCCGCTCGACGTCACGACCTGGTCCCCCCGCTGCAACGAGGCGAGCAGCTGCTTGTGCTGCTCCGCCTGACGGCGCTGCGGGCGGATGAGCAGGAAGTAGAAGATCCCGATGAACAGCGCGATCTGGATGACGAACGCGCTGAGCCCCGGCCCGCCCTGGCCGGAGGGAGCGAAGAGCAGCAGCGACAGCGACGCGTGCATGGTCATGCGATTCCCGGTTGATGGTAACGGCGGCGCCAGTCGTCGGCCCACGCGGCCAGGGCGCCATTCCCCTTCCGGATCGCCGCGCGCATCTGCTCGGCGAGCCGGATCAAGTATCGAACGTTGTGCAGCGACAGCAGCCGCAGCCCCAGCAGCTCCTCCGCCACGAACAGGTGGCGCAAGTAACCCCGCGAGTAGGTAGTGCAAGTCTCGCAGTCGCAGGTCGGGTCGAGCGGACCCGCATCCGCCCGGAACGCCGCGTTGCGGATGTTGAGCGGGCCCTGCGGCGTGAACGCCGAGCCGTTGCGGCCGTTGCGCGTCGGCGCGACGCAGTCGAACAGGTCGATCCCGCGCTCCACCGCCGCGACGAGGTCCTCGGGAAACCCGACGCCCATAAGATAACGGGGAACGGGCGCCGGCAGCCGCGGCGCCAGCAGGTCCAGCACCTCGTACATCTTGGCCTTGGACTCGCCTACCGACAGCCCGCCGATGGCCAGGCCGGTCCAGGAGCCCATGTCGAGGATTCGGCGGAGACCCTCCTCGCGGAGCGCGCCGTGAGTGCCGCCTTGGAGGATGGGCCAGAGCGTCTGGTCGGGCGGTCGGGCGGTCGGACTGTCGGCCCGTCCGCCCGTCCGCCCGTCCGCCAGCTCGCGGAGCCGGCGGGCGCACCGTTCCAACCATCTCAGCGTTCGCTCGAGGGCGTCCCGTGAGGCTGCAAGATCCGCTCCCCCCGGCGCCACGTGGTCGAACGCCATCGCGATGTCGGCGCCTAGGCTCCATTGGATCTCGGTGGCGCGCTCGGGCGTGAGGAGGCGGCGCCCGCCGTCGACGTGACTCTGGAACTCGACGCCCTCGTCATCCACGCGGCGGAACCCGTCGAGCGAGAAGACCTGAAACCCGCCCGAGTCGGTGAGCAACGGGAGGTCCCACGCCATGAATCGGTGCAGCCCACCGAGCTGCGCGATCACGTCCTCGCCGGGGCGAACGTGCAGGTGGTAGGTGTTGGCGAGTACGAGGCCCGCGCCCACGGCCTTGAGGTCGGCGGGGGAGAGTGCGCGCACGGTGCCCTGCGTGCCGACGGGCATGAAGGCCGGCGTCTCGACCGCCCCGTGAGGTAGTGTGAGCGTGCCGGTCCGCGCACTGGCGGACGTGGCGTGGACGGTGAAATCGAACATCAGGCTAGCGCTGAAACTCGGGGTTCGTCACGGGCATAATGCTACACATGGTGTGCACCCGCTGTCACGAGCACGCGGCCATGCGTTCGCCCTCTCCCGAGGCTCTCGGGGGCGCGGCGTGGCCTTTTCCCGATGGTATCTGTTCCAGATGCCTCGCCCGCGTACTGAAGGACGACCCGGCGGTGCGCGCTCGACTGTTTGAGTTTCAGAAGACTCTCAATAAGAAGCTGCTGGCGGGCGCCGGCGAGGCTGTTCGCGCCGGTGCGCTCCACATGATGAACTGGGCGGATCTCGTGGCGAAGCGGTTCGGTCCTAAATGATGGCCATGGCGTCGCCGTAACTGTAAAAGCGATACCCCTCCCGCACCGCTTCTTGGTACGCTCCCATCACCGCCTCGTAGCCACCGAACGCGCACGCCAACATCAGCAACGTGGAGCGGGGAAGATGGAAGTTGGTGAGCAGTCGGTCGACCACCTTGAACTCAAAGGGCGGGCGAATAAACAGGCTCGTCTCTCCAGCGCCGGCCTGGACCCGACCGCGTGCGTCGGACGCGGCCTCGAGCGCCCGGACCACCGTCGTTCCCACGGCCCACACCCCACGTCCCACGCCCTTCGTTTCGTTGATCAATTCCGCGGTCCGCTGCAGGATCTCGTAGTCCTCGGGGTGCATGATGTGCGCACCGAGATCGTCGACTTCGACGGGCTTGAACGTCCCCGGCCCGACGTGCAGATCGAGCGACGCGACCGCGACGTCTTTCGCGCGCAGCCGCTCGAGCAACGCCATGGTGAAATGCAGGCCCGCGGTCGGCGCGGCGACGCTGCCCTCGTGGGTCGCGTACACCGTCTGGTAACGCTCGCGATCGGCGGCCGTAGGCGGGCGGCGGATGTACGGCGGCAGCGGCACCTCACCATACTTTGCGACGGTCGCTCGCGGGTCGAGCGCCCCGACGAAGCGGACGCGGCGCAAGCCGCCACCCAAGACCTCGACGACCTCGAGCGCGCTGTCGTCGCCGAACGTCACGCGTCGTCCCGCCTTGAGCTTGCCGCCGGGGCGCCCCATCGCCAGCCACGTCCCATCGGTGAGCGAGCGCACGAGCAGAATCTCTGCCGTGTTTCCCGATTCCCGTTTCCCGTGGAGTCTCGCCGGGATCACGCGTGACGTGTTGATCACCAGCACGTCCCCGGCCGGGATCAGCTCGGCGATGTCGGGGAAGTGACGATGCGTGATCGCTCCGGTGGCGCGCTCGAGGACGAGCAATCGGCTCGCGGCTCGGTCGGGGAGAGGCTCTTGGGCGATGCGATCGGCGGGAAGGTCGTACTCGAAATCGGAGGGTTTACGACTCAAAGATATTCGCCTGCTCCGCGCCCTTGGGGGGCGTGAACCCGAAGTGTCGATACGCCGCGGCCGTAGCGCACCGGCCGCGCGACGTGCGGGCGAGGAAGCCCTGCTGCATGAGGAAGGGCTCGTACACCTCCTCGAGCGTGCCGGGGTCCTCGCCGACCGCCGCGGCGATCGTCTGCACGCCGACCGGCCCGCCCTCGAACATTTCGATGATCGTCTTGAGGATCCGCGCGTCCATATCGTCGAGACCGAACTCGTCCACATCGAGGCGCTTGAGCGCTTCGACGGCGACCGCCGCGGTGATCTTGCCGCCGGCGCGCACCTGGGCGTAGTCGCGCACGCGCTTCAGCAGCCGGTTCGCGACGCGCGGTGTGCCGCGGCTGCGGCGCGCGATCTCAGCGACGCCAGCGGCGTCGGCGGGGACGCCCAGGATTCCCGACGAGCGGGTGATGATCTGCACGAGGTCGTCGGGCGGGTAGTAGTGCAGCCGCTCGACGAGGCCGAAGCGGGCGCGCATCGGAGGCGTCAGCAGGCCGAACCGCGTCGTAGCGCCGATGAGGGTGAAGCGCTCGAGTTGCATCGGAATCGTCTGCGCGTGCGGGCCGTCGGCGATGCGCACGTCCACGTGATATTCTTCCATCGCCGGGTAGAGGAACTCTTCGAGCACGGGCCGCAGCCGGTGCACCTCGTCGATGAACAGGATGTCGCCGCGCTTCAGGGCGGTGAGCATCCCCACGAGATCGCCGGGCCGCTCCAGCACGGGTCCGGAGGTGGTGCGGATCTCGACGCCCATTTCCTTCGCCATGAGGAGCGCGAGGGTGGTCTTGCCGAGTCCGGGGGGCCCGAAGAACAACGTGTGGTCGAGGGGCTCGTGGCGCTGCTTCGCCGCGTCGATCGCGATCTGCAGCGACTCTTTGACCTTCGCTTGGCCGACGAACTCGTCGAGCCGGGAGGGACGGAGCGCGGCGTCGGTGAGCCGCTCGTCCGGAAGCGCGTCGGGCGTCGTGATTTCGGCGCGGGCCACCCGTTATTTGCCCTTGGGTTGGGCGCGCCACCGCACCGGCCGCGCGTCGCGGTGGATCTCGTGCCGGATGTGGCACTTCAGGCATTCGTCCTCGGCGCGTGTCGCCGTCGCCGGCACGAGCCGGCGATTCGTCGAGCCGCAGCGAGTGCAGATCCATTCGGCGGTGATGAGAGCCGTCCTTTCGAGCGTCATTTGGTGGTGAGTACCTGCAAGGCGCGCCGCACCAGCGCCTCCGTCTCGCCGTCGCCCCCGGCGAGCGCCTGGCGTACAGCCCGGTCGGCCTCGGCGCTGGTGTAGCCGAGGCGCTCGAGCGCTTGCAACGCCGCTTCCGCTCCCCCCACGATCGGCGCCTGGGGGGGGGCTCCGTTCACAAACTCGTCCACCTTGTCGCCCAGTTCAAGCGCGAGCCGCTCGGCGGTCTTCTTCCCGATGCCGCTGACGGACGACAACAGCGCGACGTTCTTCTCGCGCACGGCGCGCGCACCGCGTTCCACCCCCAGCGCCGACATCACGGCCACGGCGAGCTTCGGCCCGACGCCGGAGACGCTGGTCAATCGCTGAAAGAACCGTCGCTCGGACTCGTCGAGGAACCCGTACAGCGACCAGCCGTCTTCCCGCACGACCAGCTCGGTCGCCAGCGTGACCTCCGTCCCGGTACCGGGGAGCCGTTCCATCACGCCGAGCGGGACCGTGACCTCGTAGCCGACGCCGCCCGCCGTCTCGACCACGACGCGGTCGGCGGACTTGGCCGCGAGCCGGCCCCGCACGTACGCGATCACGAGCGGATGATGTAGGTCAGTGCGACGGCGACACCATCGGCCGCATCGTAAGGACGTGGTGCGGTCTTGAGCCTAAGCATACGCGCAACCATCTCGGCGACTTGCTGTTTCTTCGCACTTCCGGCACCAACGACCGTTTTCTTGACGGTCGCCGGGGGATACTCCGCGATTGCCAGACCTGCCTGCTGAGCGGCTAACAGCACGACTCCGCGTGTTTGCCCGAGCACGAGGGTCGTTCGAACGTTCTTATGATAGAAGGAGGATTCAAGTGCGAGCGCTGTTGGTTGATGCCTGGCGATGAGGTCAGTGATCGTAGCGTGAATCTCAGCCAGACGCTGCGGTAGAGGGGACGTCCGCTTCAACGAAAAGACACCACATTCGATAAGGTGGCCAAATCTGGGGGAGCCGTTGCCATTCCCCGTTTCCACTACGCCGTAGCCCCAGACGTAGCTCCCCGGGTCGACGCCCAGGACCCTCACTTCACCCCGTCACCGCTGCCATCGCCTCGGCGTCGATGTCGAAGTTCGAGAACACCTTCGCGACGTCATCCATCTCTTCCAGGGCCTCGATGAGTCCCAGCAGCTTCTTCGCGTCGCCGCCTTCGACCTTCACGGTGCTCTTGGGGAGCATCGCGATCTCGGCGCTCTGCACCACGAGCCCTTTCGCCTTCAGCGCCTCCTGCACGGCGTGGAGCTGGTTGGCGTGACAAGTGATCACGAAGACGTCGCCCTCCCGCGTCATGTCGTCGGCGCCGGCCTCGAGCGCGACCTCCATCGCCGTGTCTTCGTCGGTGCGCGTCGCGTCGAGGACGACCTGTCCGCGGCGGTCGAACATCCAGGCGACCGAGTTCGCGGCGCCGAGGTTGCCGCCGTGGCGGGAGAAAGCGTTTCGGATCTCGGCGACGGTGCGGTTGGCATTGTCGGTCGTCGCCTGGATGAGGATGGCGGCGCCGCCCGGCCCGTATCCTTCGTAGGAGACCTCTTCGTAGGTCACCCCCTCCAGCTCGCCGGTGCCCTTTTTGACGGCGCGCTCGATGTTGTCGAGCGGCATGTTCTCGGCCTTGGCGGCATCGATGGCGGTGCGGAGGCGGGCGTTTCCGGCGGGATCACCGCCTCCCTGCTTGGCGGCGATCGTGATTTCCCGAATGAGACGGGTGAAGACGGCACCGCGTTTCTGGTCGGTGACGGCCTTCTTCCGCTTGATCTGCTTCCACTTACTGTGGCCAGCCATAGGTCACTTCAAGTTACAACTTGACGGCGCGCGCGCGCCACAGGTAGGATTCCCGCCCATGCGTCGCTCCATCCTTCTCGTCGCCCTTGTCCTGCTCGCCGCGTCGTGCAACCGCGATCGAGAGTCTCAGCGGGCCCGGGCCGTCATCGGCCGCGCGCTGCCTGGCGCCCTCGCCTATCCCGGTTCGTCGATCGTGACGTTCTCCGCCGGGGAAGAAGCGGGGCGGATCGAGCTGTCGAGCCCCGCCTCGCCACAGGATGTGGCGGTCTGGTACCGCAAGGCGTTGGCCCTGAACGGATGGAAGGTGCAGAGCGACGCGGCGGACCGGTACGGCGTCGTGACGATCTATGCCGAAAAGGGGAAGCAACCTCTGTGGATCACCCTGCGGCCCAATACGGGCGGGCCGGGGTCGACCTACACGATGATCGGGGCGATCGTGGCCGGAGATTCGATTAAGTAGGGGCACGGCAATGCCGTGCCCGTACGGTTACCGGTCCGGGTCCAGCATGTCCTCGAAGCGCATCCAGCGGCGATAGAAGTACAAGTCCACGAAGCCCGTCGGGCCGTTGCGGTTCTTGGCCACGATCAGCTCCGTCGCCCCCTCCACGCCCCCACCGGGCCGGTACATCTCTTCGCGGAATATCGACAAGACCACATCGGCGTGCTGCTTCAACGCGCCCAACACGCCGTAGTCCTCGAGTGTCGGGCGCGGGTTCTCGCGCTGCGCCTGGAAGTGCGGCAGCTGGGCGACGAGCAGCAGCGCGACCTGGCGTTCCAACGCCAGGGCCTTGAGGCGGCGCAGCACCAGCGCCGTGTCTTCGTCCTGCGTGACGCGCGTGAGCCCGCGGGGCGGCGGGACGAGCTGCAGGTAGTCCACGACGACGAGGGCGAGCTGGCGCAACGGATCGAGCCGGTCCGCCATCGTGTCGAAGTCGGCGGCGGCGAGGGGCAGCATCGCGAGCGGCAGGCCGCGCAGCCGCACGGCCGCGCCGCCGATCCCGGCCCGCGTTTGGTCGCTCATTTTGGCGGCCCGCAGGTCGTCCACCGTCACGCGGCCCTCGATGGCGAGGGCGCGCTCCATCAGCCGCTCCTCGTCCATCTCGCCGGACAGAAACGCCACGGCGAGCCCCTGCTGCGCGACGCGCAGCGCCACGCCGAGCGCCAGCGCCGACTTCCCGGCGCCGATGTCGCCGCCCAGCACGACCAGGTCGCGGCGGCGCAGGCCGCCGCCCAAGATCTTGTCGACCGACGCGAATCCGGTGGGGACGGTATCGCCCGTGACTTCCCCGGGGCGCTGGGCGTCGACGCGCTGCACCAAGGACTCGAGGGAGGCGCGTTGCTGCAAGCGGCGCGTGGACATGCGCTATAAATGTACGCGGGCCGCGCGGGCGGCAACGCCGACGGCGTCCGCGGCTTCCGGGCCGAGCACGTCGCGCGCCGGTGCGATGAGTTGGCTCAACACCACCGCGGCGGCGCCTGGCGTCGCCGCGTCGAGGTGGTGGCGGGCGGCGGCGAGCGCTCGCTTGAGCGGTGCGGGGAGGGCGAGGCTGCCCAGCCGGGTCTCGAGGGCTTGCAGCCGGCGGCGGTGGTTCTTGGCGCTCACCGGCGCGGGGGGCAAGACCGCTTCCGCCGTGCGCACCACCAGCCACAACGCGAACAGGCCGTCCCGTTTCGGGCCGCGCGCCGCGTCCGCGATCAGCGCGACGAGCCGCTCCTCGGCGGGGGTCGTCGCCCGCAGCGCGTCGATCACGCGACGAGGCGCTCCACCGCGGCGGCCACCTGCGCGGGGAGCAGATCGACCAGACAGCGGTGGTGGCCGAGCGGGCAGCGCGCCGTGCCCATCGTGGAGCAGGGACGGCAGCGCAGGTCCTGCGCGAGCACCGTGGCCCGGGCATGATAAGGAAAGAAGCCGAAGGCCCGGACCGTGGGACCGAAGAGCGCGACGACCGGCGTGCCGACCCCGGTCGCCATGTGCATCACGCCGGTGTCGCCCGAGATGAGCACCTTGGCGCGCGCGAGGCAGGCGCCCGTCTCCTGCAGCGTGAATTCTCCCGCCGCGCTTTCGGCCAGGGGCCCGAGCTGTTGCGCGGCGCCGCGATCTTCGGGCCCCCCCAGCACGACGAGCCGGTAGCCCGCTCCGCGCAGCCGCTCGGCGAGCGCCTGCCAATGTGAGATCGGCCAGCGCTTGGTCGCGTGCGCGGCGCCGGGCGCCAGCGCCGCGACCAGCCCGTCCCCGAGCCCCCGCTCGACGAGCCAGCGCGCCACGCGCTCGCGCGCCGCGGTGCCGAGAAAGAACTCGGGCGGCCCGCCGTCGGGCCGGACATCGAGCCGTCGGGCGGCCTCGAAGTAGCGCTCGGCGACGGGGACGTCACCCCGGTAGAGGTCGAGCTTCGTCGCGACGAGAAACGTGCGCGCGAGTTTGCGTTTCGCGTACCCCGACCAGCGGCACCGGACCAGCAGGCGTAGCGCGGCGCTGCGCAGGCTGCCATGCAGATCGAGGCCGTGCGTCGGCTGCAGACCGCGGAGGTGCCGGGCCAGGTGCGTGAGCGGTTCGTCCGGTTCGAGCGCGACCACCTGCGAGAGGTGCGGGTTGTCGGCCACGAGCGGCGCCATCGCGCGCTTGGTGACGTAGATCAGCTGCGCATCGGGGTGGCGGCGGCGCAGCACCCGGACGAGCGGGGTGGTGAGGAGGATGTCGCCGATGGAGCTGAAGCGGACGAGGAGGATGCGCAACACGCGGCCAATGTACTAGCTTTTGCCCAAGCATGCCGCGTCCCAAGAGCATTCTCTGGATTGACGACGAAGTCGATGGACTGGCCGCGCACCGCCGGTTTCTCGAAGGGCAGGGCTTCGCGGTGGAGCAGGCGGCGCACGGCGACGACGCCCTCGCCCTGCTGCGGCGCCAGCCGTACAGCGTCGTTCTGCTCGACGAGCAGATGCCCGGCCGCCGCGGGCTCGACCTGATCCCCGAGATCCGCTCCATCGATCCCGCCATGCCCGTCGTGATGGTCACCCAGAGCGAAGACGAAAGCCTGATGCGTGACGCGATCGGGATCGAGGTGGACGACTACCTCGTGAAGCCGGTCCACCCGCGGCAGATCCTCTCCGTCGTGACGCGCCTGCTCGAGGGCGACCGCATCCGCCAGCAGCGCCTGGCGCGCGACTTTGTGACGCGGTTCCGCGACCTCGAGGGGCGGCGCGGGGCGTCGCTGGCGTGGCGCGAGTGGATCGAGCTGGTCCGCGAGCTGTCGCAATGGGAGGTGCGGCTGGCGGCGGGGAACGAGCCCGGTCTCTCCGAAGCGCTCAAGAACCTGCAGGAGAGCCTGCGCAAGGACTTCGCGTCGTTCATCACGAAGCAGTACCCGCGCTGGCTCGCCGACCCCGAGGGCGACCGGCCGCCGCTGTCGGTGGACGTCGGCGCCGAGTTTCTGGTGCCGGCACTCAAACGCACGGGCCGCGTGCTCTTCCTCTTGATCGACTGCCTGCGCCTCGATCAATGGGAGGTGCTGCGGGATCTGGTCACCCCGCTGTTCGACGTCGAGGAGTCGCACTACTACAGCATCCTGCCGACCGCGACCCCGTTTGCCCGGAACGCCATCTTCAGCGGCCTCTTTCCGATGGAGATCGCCGCGCGCCACCCCGAGTGGTGGGGCGCGCCGAGCGACGAGGAGAGCCTCAACGCCCACGAGCCCGAGCTGCTCACCGAGCAGGTGCGGGAGCTGGTCGGCAAGCCGGTGCCGGTGCGGTACGAGAAGCTGTTCACGGCCGCGGACGGCGTCGACTTGCTGCGTCGCCTGCCGGCGCATCTGGCGCAAGATGGGGTGACGGCGCTCGTGTTCAACTTCATCGACCAGCTGACCCATGGACGCTCGGAGAACGCGATCCTCTACGAGGTGGCGCGCGACGCCGACGCACTGCGCGGGCTCACGCGCACCTGGTTCGAGCGCTCGCCGGTGCTCGCCGCGCTGCAAGAGGCCGAGCGGCGCGGCGTGCCCGTGCTGCTCACCACCGACCACGGGTCGATCCACTGCGAAACGCCGGCGACGGTGTTCGCCAAGCGCGACGCGACCGCCAACCTGCGGTACAAGTTCGGCGAGGACCTGCGCGCCGAGGACCCGGAGGCGGCCATCGCGGTCGAGGATCTGAAGGCGTACGGCCTGCCGGGCGCGGCGCTCGGCGTGCGCATGCTCGTCGCCACGGGGGACCGATTCTTCGTGTATCCCACCAAGCTGCGGGAGTACCAGGCGCGCTACCGCGGCTCGTTCCTGCACGGCGGCGCGACGCCGGAAGAGATGATCCTCCCCGTCGCCCTGCTGACGCCGAGAGGTAGCCGCTGAATGGGGCGCAGCGCACGCTTGCTGTCGCTGCTCCGTCCGTACACCCCGCTGTTCGTCGCCACTATCGTTGCCACGATCGTCTCGTCGGTGCTGGATGGGTTCACCTTCGTCCTGCTGATCCCATTTCTCCGCACCCTGTTCGGCAACGCCGGCTTGCCGTCGGCGGCGGGCGGAGGCGGCGGCTCCACCGTCGAAGCGGTGCTCGACCGGATCGCGGGCCCGTTCATCCACGCCGGCACGCCGGACGTGGCGCTCCGCAACGTGGTCATGGTCCTGCTCGTCGCACTGCTGCTCAAGAACGTGACGGCGTACCTGGCCTCGGTCGGCAGCGTCGCGATCCAGGAGGCCGTGGTGCGCGACCTGCGCGTGCGGCTGTTCCGCCACCTGCAGACGCTGCCCCTCAGCTATTTCCAGCGCACCCGCGGCGGCCAGATCGTGGCCCGCATCATCAGCGATACCGACCAGGTGAAGACGGCGGTGAGCGCGGCGCTGGCGTCCTTGCTGCAGAACATCGTCGTCATCGTCGTATACGTGGTGATTCTGTTCGGCTTATCGGTGCGGCTGACGCTGCTGGCCTTGCTGCTCGCGCCCGTGCTGCTCGTCATCATCCGTCCGATGATCAACCGGCTGCGGCGCCGCTCGCGCGAGCTCGCCGCCGAGCGCGGCGAGGTGACGAGTCACGTGGGCGAGATGATCGCGTCGGTGAAGCTGGTGCGGGCGTACGTGGCCGAGGCGTTCGAGCTGGAGCGGTTCCGGCAGCTCGCCGAGCGCTACCGCAAGCGGGTGCTGCGCGCCCAGCGGTTCTCGAGTCTCACGAGCCCCGTCAGCGAGGTGTTCGGGGGCGTCATGATCGTGCTGATCCTCGTGGTCGGCACGCGGCTGGCCTTGGCCGCGGCTGCGACGCTCGACCCCGCGGTGCTGATCACGTTCCTCGCCGTGAGCCTCAGACTCATGTCGCCCGTCAAGTCGGTGGCGAACTACCCGACGATCATGGCGGGCGCGCAGGCCTCCGCGGAGCGCGTGTTCGAGGTGCTCGACCTGCCCGAGGCGGAGCGGGACCAGCCCGGCGAGGCCGACGCGACCTTCCGCGACAGGATCGAATACCGTGGCGTCACCTTCGAGTACGAGGCGGGTGAGGCGGTCCTGCGGGACGTGGACCTCGAGGTGCGGCGCGGCCAGGTGGTGGCGATCGTCGGTCCGTCGGGGGCAGGGAAGACGACGCTGGTGGACCTGCTGCCGCGCTTCTACGAGCCGACGCGGGGCGAGATCGCGATGGATGGCGTGCCGATCACGCGCTACACGCGGCGCTCGCTGCGGCGGCTGATGGGCATCGTCTCACAGGAGACGGTGCTCCTGAACGACACCGTCCTCGCGAACATCGCCTATGGGCGCACCGACTTCACGCTCGAGCAGGTGCGCGCCGCCGCACGCGCCGCCAACGCGGACGAGTTCGTGCTGCGCCTGCCGGATGGCTATCAGACGATGCTGGGGGAGCGGGGTACGCGGCTGTCGGGGGGCCAACGCCAGCGCATCGCCATTGCGCGGGCGTTGCTGCGCGATCCGCCGCTGCTCATCCTCGACGAAGCGACGAGCGCCCTCGATACCGAGTCGGAGCGGCTGGTGCAGGAGGCGATCGAACGCCTCATGGCGCACCGGACCGTGTTCGTCATCGCCCACCGCCTGGCCACGGTGCAGCACGCCGACTTCATCGTGGTGCTGGCCGAGGGACGCATCGTGGAGCGCGGCAGCCACGACGACCTGCTCGCCGCCGACGGCCTCTATCGGCGCCTCTACAACCTGCAATTCCGGACCTGACATGCTTTCCGGTTTCACCATCGTCCGCAACGCCGTCAAGCTCGACTTCCCGATCGTCCCCGCGATCCGCTCGGTCCTCGCGGTCTGCGACGAAGTCGTCGTGAACGTCGGGAAATCCGAGGACGACACGCGCGACCTCGTCGCGTCGATCGGTGACCCGCGCGTCCGCATCCTCGATACGGAGTGGGACTTCACCAAGAAGAACATCATGCTCTCGATCGAGACGCAGCGGGCGATGGACGCGTGCCGCGGCTCGTGGGGCATCTACATCCAGGCCGACGAGGTGCTGCACGAGGCGGGCGCGCGGATTCTGAAGGAGAAGGTCGCCGCGTGGGACCGCGACGAGCGGGTCGAGGGGCTGCTCGTGAAGTACCAGCATTTTTACGGCGGGTTCGAGTGGGTCGCGACGAGCCGCCGCTGGTACCGGCGCGAGGTGCGCTGCGTCCGGCTCGGCAAGGACATCCGTCCTTACCAAGGGGCGCAGGGATTCCGCGTCGGACCCGAGTACCGGAAGATCCGCGCGCGCGTCACCGACGCCGAGATGTTTCATTACGGGTGGGCCCGCCCCGCGAAAGCCATCAAGCAGAAGCTCGAGGTCTCGAAGACGATCTACCCGTGGGGCGGCGACCGCTTCGACAAAGAACAGGCGCGCGGCCACCTCGAGTGGATTCCGTTGCTGAAGCCGTTCACCGGGACCCACCCCGCTGCCGCCGCCGATTGGATCGCCCTGCGGGCCCACGACCCCGACCGCGTCATCGGCCCGCGGCGGTTCAAGCTCGAGCACCTGCGGTTCTACGTGTCGGACTGGATCGAGCGGCTGACGGGGGCGCGGTTGTTCGAGTTCCGGAACTACGAGCTGGCGTAAGGCGTCGGCCGGCCCGCGGGCAGGTTCCCCGTGTCGATCACGGCCCGGTAGACCCGCACGTATTCCTCCGCCATCACGCGGTGCGTGAAGTAGCGCTCGGCGTGCGCCCGGCATGCTTCCGGCGACCGGGTCCCGATCGTCTCGGCGGCGTCGAGCATCTCGTCGAGCGTGTCCCCCAGCGCGCCCACTGCGGGAGTCAGGATCTCGGGGAGCGCGCCGCGGTGGGTGCCCAAGACGGGCGTACCCGAGAACAGCGCCTCGATCGTGGTGAGGCCGAACGGCTCGTCCCACAGCGCGGCCATCCACAGGCAGCGAGCCCGCGCGAGCAGCACCGCTTTGCGTTTGCCGTCCACCTCGCCCACGTACTTCACCGCGCCCGTGAAGCTGGGGCGCCACCCGCCCGCCACGATCAGCCGCCGTCCGGTGCGCTTCGCCGCCTCGATGGCCCAGTGATAGCCCTTGGCGCTGTGCAGCCGTCCCAGGAACAGGTCCCACTGCTCTTTGCGGCGGCGGAACACGAACTCGGCGGGGTCGAGGCCGTTGTAGACGAACGCGTCGCTGCCGTGGCGCCGCGCGTGGTCGCGCGAGAGGAAGATCGTGTGTGGAGGGATCGGCACGCCCGGCTTCCAATTGCCGTGCGTCGTCTGCACGAACGGGAGCGCGGCGGGTCCGCGCTTCAGCGGGAAGTGGACGTGAAGGACGTCGGCGCCCTCGGGGAGGAACGGCGCCAGGTTGGCTCCGGCATCTTTGAGGACTTTGGGCGGTACCTCGACGACCTTCGCCTCGGGCACGTGCGTGCCCGGCTGTGCGAGCAGCGTGACGCGATGGCCCAGCGTCGCCAGTCCGCGGACCAGCGCGACCACGACGCGCTGCGTGCCGCCATAACCTTCGACCGGCAACCGGTGGTGCGACGCGACCACGACGTGCATGGGCGCCCCAGTATAACTACCTTCGGGGCATGACGCCTGCGCCGCTCACGATCCTCCAGCTCACGCACGCGGGCGAAGGCGCTGGCTCCACGCAATCCATCCTCAGCCTGAGCCGCCACTTGGCCCGACGCGGTCACCGCGTGCTCGTCGGGTGCCGTTCCGGCACGCTGCTGGAGCGGCTCGCTGCTCAGGCGAAGCTCGAGGTCGTCCCGCTTCCGTTTCACCGTCTCGGACCTCTGGCGGGCGCGATCGCCGGCGTCATCGCCCGCGAGCGCGTGGACGTCGTCAACAGTCACGACACGCGCGACCGCCGCGCCTTGACGTGGCTGCGCTGGCGCGGCCGCCTGCCCCAGCCATTCGTCGTCACGCGGCGCACGATGCCGCTGACGTCGCCGCCGGAGCTCGTGGCGATCGGCCTCACCGCCGATCGGACGATCGCCGTGAGCGCGACGGTGGCGAACGCGCTGCGGCGCCGCTTCCATCCCGCCGGACGCCTGCGCGTCGTCATGAACGGCATCGACCTGGAGCGCGTCGATGCGGAACCGTCGGAGGTCGATCTCGCCGCGGCGCGCGCGGCGCTCGGTCCGCTCGACGGCCGGCCCGTCGTGGTGGTGGTGGCGCGGCGCAAGGACCAGCACGTCCTCCTCGCCGGGCTGCCGGCGCTGCGCCGGCCCGTCGCGGTGGCGTGCGTCGGCATCGAGCCCGATCGCGAGCTCCTGGCGCTGCGCGACGCCCTCCCCGGACGGCACAAGGTGGCGTTCGTCTCGTTCACGGAGCGGCCGCTCCCCTTCTACCGCCTGGCGGCGCTCGCAGCCCTGCCGTCGCGGATTGAAGGCTTGTCGCAGGCCTTGCTCGAGGCGATGGCTCTGGGCCTCCCGGTGGTCGCGTCCGAAGCCGGCGGCAACCCCGACCTCGTCACCTCCGGGGAGACGGGACTGCTCGTGCCACCCGTCGACCCGATGGCGTGGGCGCGGGCGCTCGACCGCGTGCTGGGTGACGGTGCGTTTCGTGCTCGAATCGCCCGCGCCGGACGCGACCTCGTGCGCTCGGGCTTCACACTCGAGCGCACCGCGGAGCGGACCGAAGCCGTGTACGGGGAGGCGATCGAACGGCGGCGATTGCTCGGCGGGCGACGTTCCCGTTAACATTCGAAGCGATGCCCGCGCCGCTCACGGTGGTGATTCCCACGCTCAATGAGGCGACCCAGATCGCCGACTGCGTGCGTGGACTGGCGTGGGCCGGCGAAGTGATCGTCGTGGACGCGGGATCGGGGGATGGGACCGCGGCCGCGGCGCGGACGGCCGGCGCGCGGGTCTTGGGCGGCGCGGCGCCGGGCATCGCCGCGCAGCGCAATGCCGGCATCGCGGCGGCGAAGCACGAGTGGGTCTTCGCCCTCGACGCCGACGAGCGCATCGGTCCCGAGTTGGCGGCGGAGCTCGCCGCGGTCGCCACGGCGCCGCGGCACGAGGCCTATCGCGTGAAGCGCCGCAATCTGTTTCACGGCCACGTGCTGAGGCGGGGACACTGGGGACGCGATTGGGTGGTGCGCCTGTTCCGCCGCGAGCGCCGCTTCGGCGGCTCGACCGCGCACCCGGGATTGCAGGGAGTGACCGACTTCGGCGCGCTCACACACGAGCTCGACCACACGCCCTACCGCGACCTGCGCCACCATCTCGACAAGTTGATCACCTACAGCCGCATGAGCGCCGACGACCTGGCAGCGGGAGGACGGCGCGCCTCGTGGAGCGACCTCACGTTGCGTCCGGCGGCCCGGTTTTGGCGCGAGTACTTGTTGCACGGCAGCGTGTTCGACGGGCGCCTGGGCGTGATTCACGCCGGCGTCAGCGCCGTTGGAGTGTTTCTGAAATACGCATTCCTTTGGGAGCGAGGAGAACAGCGCGGTGCCTAAGACGTTCCTCTTGACCGACGAGTTCCCTCCGATACAAACGGGCGTCGCCCGGATGATGGGGGAGATCGCGCGACGCTACCCGAGGGGCGAGCTCCTCGTCTCCACCGGCCAGCACCGCGACTCGCAGGACGCGGACGCGCGGTTCGCGGGGGCGGGGGGGGGCGGCGCGATCATCGATCGGCTGCCGATCCCCTCGCGCACGCTCAAGACGCTCCCTGGCTTGCTCTTCTGGTCGCGCCGCGTGTCCACGCTGGCGCGCCAACACAAACCGCGCTTCGCCTGGTGCGACTCGATCCGCCCCTGCGCCTACCCCGCCAAGTGGGTCCACGAGCGCGTCGCGGTGAAGTACGGCGTCCTGGTGCACGGCGGCGATCTGCTCAAAGAGCTCCACGCGATCCATCACTCGGCCCTCGCGCGGAAGACGGCCAAGGCGTTGCTCGGCTCGGCGGAGGCCGTGGTGGCGAACAGCCAGTGGACGCGGGAGCAGGCGCAGAAGGTGCTGCGCGAGCTGGGCCTCGACCCGCTCGCCGAGCAGGTAAAGCTCGTGCCGCTGGGCACCGATCCCGAGCAGTTCCGCCCCGGCCTCGACGCGCGCGAGGTGCGGGCGCGCTACCGTCTGAACGGCGATCCATGGGTGATCACCGTCGCGCGGCTCGAGACCTACAAGGGCATCGACATGGCGCTCAAGGCGGTGGCGGAGTGCCGCCGCGGCGGCCTCGCGGTGAACTACCTCGTCGTGGGCGCCGGCAAGAAGAAGAAGGCCTACGTCAAACTCGCCGCGGAGCTCGATATCGCGGCCGCCGTGCGTTTCGTCGGCAACGTACCCGACCCGGACCTCCCGCTCTTGCTCAATGCGGCGACGGCCTACATCGGTGTCTCACGGCGCGCCGACGGGACGCGCGTCGAAGGATTCGGCGTCGCCCTCGCCGAGGCGAGCGCCTGCGGGCTGCCGGTGATTGCGGGCCAGTCGGGCGGGCTGGCGGAAGCCGTGCGCGACGGTGAGACCGGCCTCGTCGTCGATCCCGACGACCCGGCGGCGGTCGCCGCGGCGCTGAAGCGCCTGCTCGAGGACCAGCTCCTCGCTCGTCGCCTCGGCCAGGGGGGCCGCAAGGCGATCGAGACGCAGTACAATTGGGACCGCGTCATCCGCGATTTGCGGGACATCGAATCACAAGTCTCCTCCTAGCGTTCAACTTCCCGCCGCACGGCGGCGGCATCGCCCGCATGATGGGGGAGTTGGCGCTGCGCTACCCCGGCAACTCGCTCGTCGTGTCGACGGGAGCGTACCCCGGCGCCGCGGCGAGCGACGCGCAGTTCCCACAGATCGTGGACCGCGTCGGCATCCGCGCGACGCGGCTGCGCACCCTCCAGGGACTCGCCGCGTGGACCTGGCGCGCGGGGCGCCTCGCGCGCCGGACCCGACCCCGCTTCACGTGGTGCGGCGAGCTGAAGCCGGCGGGGTACCCGGCGCGCTGGCTCAAGGTGCGACACGGCGTGCCCTACGGCGTGATCGCGTACGGGACCGAGCTGCTGCTGCTCGACGCGAAGATCCACCGCAGCGCGTTCAAGCGCTGGACCGCGCGGCAGCTGTTGGGCCAGGCGGCGGTCGTCGTCGCGATCAGCGAATGGACGGCGAGTCTGGCGCGCACGGTCCTCGAGCGGCTCGGCTGCAGCGCACTCGCCCGCGGCGTGGAGGTCGTGCCGCTCGGCACCACGCCGGAGCACTTCCGTCCCGGCGTGGACCCGAGGGACGTACGCGCTCGTTACGGGTTGGACGGCGGCCCTTGGCTGCTCACCGTCGCACGGCTCGAGTGGCACAAAGGCATCGATGCCGTCATCAAGGCGCTCGCCGGCGTCCGCGCCGCCCACCCCGGCACGCGATACGCGGTCGCCGGGGTGGGAGACCGGCGTCCCCAGCTCGCGCAGCTCGCCCGCGACCTCGGCTTGGGGGACGCGGTCCGCTTCCTCGGCGCCGTCCCCGACGCCGACCTCCCGGCGCTGTACAACGCCGCCGATCTGTACGTCGGCGCGTCGCGGCGCCACGACCTGCTCGCCGAAGGCTTCGGGATCTCGCTGGTCGAGGCGTCGGCGTGCGGGCTGGCGGTCGTGGGAGGTCGCTCAGGCGGCGTTCCCGACGCGGTGCGCGACGGGGAGACGGGGATCCTCGTGGACCCGGATGAACCCGCCGCGATCGCCGCCGGAATCAACAGACTGCTGGCCGACGCCGCGCTGCGACAGCGCTTCGGCGCGGCGGGGCGCCGCGCCGTGGAGACGTTCTACAATTGGGACCGGGTGGTGAAGGACCTTATCCGGATCGACGCAGCGTTTCGGTTACCTGCGCCGCCGGCCGCGCGGTGATCGCGTAGGTCGGGCAGTGGCGGATGAAGCCGCCGTCCACCGGCGACCAATCCTGCTCCGCCTGCGTCACGATCGCCTTCCGCTCCGCGTCCAGCACGAACATTCCTTGCGGGGCCTGAACCAGGCACGCGCCGCACCCGATGCAGCGCTCCCGCTCCACTCGAACGATGACGCGGCGCTTCGGGAAGATGCCTTCGTCCCCCGGCGTGGGCCACTCGCCGGGCCGGTCGAGCGCGGCGATCGTAGCGCGGTAGCCTTCCTCCACGACCTCGCGCAAGTGATCGAACGAGAAAAGCGACACGTGCTCGACGCGCGGGTGGATGTAGTAGATGGGCGGCGTGGTCCAGGTCTGGAACCGCTCCTCGAGCAGAGTCTGCATCAGAATCTCGGTGGCGCGCGCGAAGACGCCCGCGAAGCCCTCGTCCTGCGTGTCGGCCTTGAACGCGTTCGATGCCGACACGTCCACCGCGAGGATCGGCTCGCTCCCCAGGGCGCGGGCCGCGGGGAACGGCAGGTTGGACACGACCGCGCCGTCCACGTAGAAGCGGCCCGCGATCTCGTGAGGCGGGAGATATCCGGGAAGCGCGCAGGAGGCGAACACCGCGTCCGCGACGCGCAGGTCGTCGAGGCCGGGAAGTCCCCAGAATACCTGCATCCCGGAATTCAGGTCCACGGTGTTCACCGCGCACGGCGGGTCGAGCTGCTGGAACGTGGCTTCCCCCACGAGACGCTTGATCAACTGCTCCAGCGGCTCGCGGCGGAACAGGGCAGGGGAGTGCATGCGCTTGAACGCCATGTCGGCGTGCGCGACCGCGAACACGTCCTTGCGCTTCAACCCCAGCGCGATCTCGCGTAGGCGGGCGAGGCCCATGCCCCCGGCCCAAGCCGTGCCCACGAGGGCGCCGACGCTGGAGCCGACGATACGCGTGGGACGAAGGCCGCGCTCGAGGAGCGCCTGGAGCACGCCGATGTGGGCGAGCCCCTTCATGCCGCCGCCGCCCAGCACCAGTGTGAACGGTGTGTCCCGCTTCACGTCGCGTGTCCGCTTGCCCGGAGGGTGAAGGTCCGAGTAACGTAGTCAGGTCCCCCATGCCCGCGCCACTCGTCTGGACCCGACTCGCACGCGACCGCTGGGCCCGCCTCGGGCTCGCGATCGTCGCGGGACTCGCGGTGCTGGCCGTCTGCGCGCCAATCGTCGCACCCGGCGATCCGTTCCGCGGCAACCTGGCCGCGAGCCTGCACGCGCCGTCCGGCGCGTTCTGGCTGGGGAGTGACGCACAAGGTCGCGACGTCCTCTCGCGCGTGCTCTACGGCGCCCGGCTCTCGCTGGCCGTGGGGCTCATCAGTCAGGGTATCGCGATGACGCTCGGTGTCACGCTTGGGCTCGTCGCCGGCTATTACGGGCGCTGGGTCGAAGGATTCATCATGCGCAGCGCCGATGTGACCCTCGCCTTCCCATCCCTCCTCCTCCTGATCGCCATCGCCGCCGCCGTGAAACCCTCGCTCCCCGTCGTGTTCGTGGTGATCGGCATCGTCGGCTGGGCGGGGATGGCGCGCCTCGTGCGCGGCCAGGTGCTCGTCGTGCGGGGCCTGGAGTACGTGCAGGCGGCGCGCGCCCTCGGCGCGTCGGACGCGCGCATCATCGCGCGCCACCTGCTGCCCAACGTGGTGGCGCCCGTCATCGTGGCCGCGACGCTCGGCGTCGGCGGCGCGATCATGGCGGAAGCGGCGCTCTCGTTCATCGGCCTCGGCGCCCAACCCCCGACGCCGTCGTGGGGCGCGATGGTCGCGGAGGGACGCGACCTGCTGCGCGTGGCGCCGTGGGTGTCGCTCGTCCCCGGCCTCGCCATCGGCCTCGCCGTGCTGGGCACGAACCTGCTGGGCGACGGGCTGCGCGACGCGCTCGACGTCCGCGGCGGAGCCGCATGACCGACATCGCCTATCACCCCACGCGGGTGCGCGCGCTACGCGAGAGCCTCCGCGCCCTGCGCGCCGCCGAGTTTCCGTGGACGGCAGACACCGTCTACCTGAACAACGCGTCCACCGGCCCCATCCCCGAGCGCACGCGACGGGCCCTCGACGAATTCACCGCCAAACGCACGGCGCCACACCTGCTCCCCGACCGCGAGCTGTTCGCGGGTTTGGCGGCGGCGCGGCTCGGCATCGCGCATCTCTTGGACGCCGACCCCTCCGAGATCGCCCTCGCGACCAATACCAGCTTCGGCCTGCACCTCGCCGCCCGGGCGCTGCCCTTGAAGCCCGGCGACATCGTGCTCCTGTCCGACAAGGAGTTCCCGGCGAACGTGTACCCCTGGCTCATGCTCAAGAAGGAAGGGATCACGGTCGAGGTGGCCCGGTGCGGCCCGGAGGGATGGCCCGACGAAAGCCACCTCCTGGAGCGGCTGCGCGATCCGCGGGTGCGCGTGCTGGCGGTGTCGTTCGTGCAGTTTTCCAACGGCTACCGGGCGGACCTCAAGAAGCTCGGCGCCGCGGCCCGCGCCAATGGCACCTATCTCGTGGTGGACGCGATCCAGGGGATTGGGAATTCGGTGCTCGACGTGCGAGAGACGCCCGTGGACATCCTGGCGTGCGGGGGTCAGAAGTGGCTGCTCTCGCCGTGGGGGTCGGGGTTCGTGTACGTCCGCAAAGCGCTGATCCAGACGCTCGAGCCGGCGATCACCGGCTGGATGGCGTTCGAGGGCACCGACGACTTCTCACGCCTCACGGAGTACAACCCCACCTTCCGCGCCGACGCCCGCCGCTTCGAGATGATCACCCTGCCGTATCAGGATTTTGTCGGACTGACCGCCTCGCTGGGCTTGCTGCTCGAGATCGGCGTGCGCGACATCGCGGAGGTCACGCGCGCGGCCCACGAGCCGGTCGTGAAGTGGGCGCAAGAGAACGGCGTGCGCATCGCGTCTCCGCTCGATGACCGCCATCATTCGGCGATCCTGTGCGTCGCGCCGCCCAAAGCCGCCGAGGCGTTCCACGCGATCAAGCGGGCGCACATCGTGTGCAGCTTGCGCGAGGGCGCGATACGGCTCTCGCCGCACGTCTACAATACGGTCGAGGAGATGGAGAAGGTCGTCGAGGTGCTGGATGATCTGGTATGACCCCGGGCCACCGGCCCGGGGTCAGCCGAGCGAGGTAGTTGTAGGGGCACGACAATGTCGTGCCCCTACTGGTCGACCGTCCTACGTCCCGGTAGCCCCAACCTCCACCACCTCCCGATGCCGGTCCACCCACCACCCGAATGCCACGAACAGCCACCCGAACGCGATCCCAAAGACAGCAATCGCCATCATGTCAGTCGGCGGCGGCGCGAAGAGGGTGCTCACGTAGGACCCGACCAGCACGACGATCAACGCCCAGAAGCCCCAGCGCCCGATGCCGTCTCGCGCACGAGTGGTCTGTAGATAGATCGCCAGGCAGCCGGCGAACAGCAGTCCCTCGACGATCAGCGTACCCGCCACCGAGTTCCACAGTCCGAATCCCAGGTTCACGCTGCCCGGGTAGAGCGGCATGTCGGGACGGTGCGTGATGACGTCGAGCACCCAGTGGCTCAGGACCAGCAGCCCGACCACGATGGCGCCCCGCACATAGCCGGTGCGCGTCTGGTACAGATAACCGAACAGCAGCCCCCACGCGGTGAGCGCCGCCAGGCTATGCGACAGCGGGATGGAGTCGAGCCACAGGTTGAGGAACGGATTGGGCCCCGGCACCATGCGCGCTTCCTCCCACCCGATCAGGAGGAACACGGGCCAGAGGAGATCGGCGAATGTCGGGGCGGCGAAGAGTGTGCCGAGCGACGTGCGGGGCGCGAGGCGCTTCGCGGCCAGGCCCAGCGCGTAATGTCCGATGAACATTCTAGTCCCTCGCGTCCATCACGTGGCCTTGAGCAGCGCGTATTCCTTCTTGCCCTTGCGGAGCAGCAGGTGGCCCCCGGCGATCCAGTCGGCGGCCGTGATCTCGTCCGCGCGCTGCTGGTTCACGTAGATCCCGCCCTGCTCGACGGCGCGGCGGGCTTCGCTCTTCGACTTGGCGAGCCCGGCGTGCACGACGGCGTCCACCAGCGTGAGGCCGTCGCGCGCGACCGGTGTGGTCGGGATCTCCTGCGTCAGGATCTCGAACACGCGAGGCTCGGCGCGCCGCGGGTCGAAGTCGCCGAACAGCACGCCCGCCGCCGCCGCCGCGCTCGCCGCGGCGTCCGGGCCATGCGCGCGCGTCGTCACGTCGGTCGCGAGGAACGTCTGCGCAACGCGCTTCGCCGGGTCCTTCCGCTGCCGCGCCATGAGCTCATCGACCTGGTCGGGCTTGAGGGGGGTGAACACTTTCACGAACCCCTCCACGTCGCGATCGTCGGCGTTGATCCAGAACTGGTAGAACTTGTACGGCGACGTGAGGGCGGGATCGAGGAAGATCGCCCCCGCTTCGGTCTTTCCGAACTTCTGACCCGACGACATAGTGACGAGCGGGGCGACGAGTCCGTGCGCCTCGCCGTTCTCCACCCGGCGGATCAGATCCACGCCCGCGGTGATGTTGCCCCACTGGTCGCTGCCCCCCACCTGCAGCGTGCACTGCCGCTCGCGGTACAGGTGCAGGAAGTCGTACGCCTGGAGCAACATGTAGCTGAACTCGGTGTACGAGAGGCCGGTCTCGAGCCGCGCCTGCACCGACTCCTTCTGAAGCATCACGTTCACCGTGAAATGCTTCCCGACGTCGCGCAGGAAGTCGATGAGCCCCTGGGCGACGAGCCATTTGGCGTTGTCGAGCAGCAGCGCGGCGCTCTTGCCGGCGCCGAACTCGAGGAACCGCGCCATCTGATCGCGCTGGCGCTGGAGGTTCTCGCGGATCTGTTCCTTGGAGAGCAGCGGCCGCTCGCCCGGCTTGCCCGACGGATCGCCGATGAGGCCGGTGCCGCCCCCCATCAGCACGATGGGCCGGTGGCCGTGGCGCTGTAGTGTGGCGAGCAGCATCAGCGGCATCAGGTTGCCGAGCTGCAGGCTGGGTGCGGTGGGATCGAACCCGCAATACGCCGTGACCGGCCCGCGCGCGAAGTGGGCGTCCAGGCCCGGCGTCGCCTGTTGCACGAAGCCGCGCCACGCGAGCTCGCGGAGCACGTCAGGAGGGTTCATGGCGGCGAATCGTACGAAGCGCCCGCGATACTGGCAAGCGCTGGCAAGCGCACGTCCCCCTCACTAGGTTGTAATCGAGATGGCTGTTCCGACCTCCCTTCCGGCCTCCGCCGCGCCCTTCCGACTTTCGTTCCTCTGGCGCTGGTGGTACGACCCCGTGCGGCGCAAGCGCGTCCTCACGGGCTCCGCGCTCGCCTGCCTGTTCGGCGCGGGGCTCGGCTACGGCTCCTGGACCCGCGTCTGCGCCGCGGAGCGATGCCCCAGCATCGCGCGCATCGTTGGGGAGTCAAACCCGAAGCAGTTACAGACGTCCAAGGTGTACGCCGCCGATGGGCGGCTCATCACCGAGCTCGGGATCCAACGTCGGACCGTCTTGCCGCTTGCCGAAATGCCCGTCTATCTGCGACAGGCGTTCATCGCCACGGAAGACAAGCGCTTCTACTCGCATCACGGCATCGACTTCGTGCGCCTCCCCGGGGCGGCTCTGAACCGCTTCCGCGGCTTCTCGACGATCACGCAACAGCTGGCGCGCAACGTCTTCTCCGATCAGATCAGGGCCGGCGAGCGCACGCTGGCGCGTAAGCTCAAGGAAGCCCGCGTCGCCGTGGAGCTGGAGCGCAACTTCCCCAAGGACACGATCCTCGAGCTCTACCTCAACCAGATCAGTCTCGGCCCCAACGTGGCCGGCGTGGAAGCGGCGTCGCAGGTGTACTTCGGCAAGTCGGCGCGGGACCTGAACGTGGCGGAGGCGGCGACGCTCGCGGCCCTGCCCAAGGCCCCCGGCAACTACAACCCGCGCACTCACCCCGACCGCGCGGTGGCCCGCCGCAACGTGGTCCTGACCCTGATGAGCAACCAGGGCTACCTCACGCCGGAGGACGCCGAGTACTGGAAGGCGTATCCGCTGGTCCTCACGTCGCGCCGCACCAGCTACGGCGACGTGGCGCCCTACTTCGTGGAGTGGCTGCGGGCCAGCTTCCTCGAACCGCGCTTCGGGCGCGACCTCTACGAGAAGGGGTTGCGCATCTATACGACCCTGGACCTCGACATGCAGGAGGCCGCCGAGCGCGCCCTGCAGTCGCAGCTCGATGAAATCGAGGCCGGGGCGTACTCGCCGAACGCGAAGTTCGAGGGGCAGGGCCACACCTACCGCGAATACGTCGAGAAGGGCCGCCCCACGGGCGAGGACCAGGGTCCGTTCTCGCCTTACTTGCAGGGTGCGCTCGTCGCGCTCGACACGCGCACCGGCTACATCCTGGCGCTCGTGGGCGGGCGCGACTTCGTGGACTCGAAGTGGAACCGCGTCACGCAGTCGGTGCGCCAACCGGGCTCGACGTTCAAACCGTTCGTCTACTCCGCGGCCGTGCGGGCGAATTGGCCCGTAGACACGATGCTGGACGACTCGCCGCTCAACCCGCCGGTGATCCAGCTCGACAGCTCGCTGTGGCAACCCAAGGACTACGACGACACGACGCTCGGCATGATCCCGATGCGGCAGTCGCTGTTCTTGTCGCGCAACCTCTCCACGATCAAGCTGGGGATGAGTCTCGGCGAGCAGACCGTCGTCGGCGAGGCCCGTCGCTACGGCATCACCACCGCGCTGCGGCCCTATCCGTCGATTCACATCGGCGCCAACGCCGTGAAGCCGATCGAGATCGTCGCCGCCTACAGCGCGTTCGCGAACCTCGGCACCAGGGTCGAGCCGATCGGCATCCAGCGCATCGAGGATCGCGACGGGAACATCCTCTATCAGTCCACGGTCAAGCGCGAGCAGGTGATGGACCCCGAGCACAGTTGGCTGATGCTCGACATGCTGCGCGACGTGATGCGGTGCCAGCCCGGCACGGGCCCGAACCGCTGCGGCACCGCGGCGGGAGCCGTCGGCGGGCTACGGGTTCCTATGGGCGGCAAGACCGGCACCACCGACGATTACACCGACGCCTGGTTCGTCGGGTTCACACCGGAAATTGTGGCGGGGATCTGGGTCGGGTACGACCTGCAGCAGCGCATCATGGCCAACGCGGGCGGCGGTCGCATCGTGGCGCCGGCGTGGACCAAGTTCATGCGCGACGTCTACGAACGGCGCCCGCCACCCCCCGACTGGCCGCGGCCCGACTCGCTGATCACGCGCGAAGTGGACTGGAGCAACGGCAAGCTCGCCACGCCGTTCTGCCCGATCGAGGTGCGCCGCTGGGAGTGGTTCTACCCGGGCACGGAGCCGAACGAGGTGTGCAGCGTGCACTCGCCGTTCGGCGTCGGGATTACGCCCTAGCGCGTGCTACGGATTCGAGCTGGCCGGGTGCATCCCGTGACGGCGCCGCCGATCGAGGACGGCGCCGTTCTCGTAGATACCAATGGCCGGATCGCCGCGATCGGCCCACATCGCCACGTCCCCACGCCCCCGCGAGCCGAGGCGCTCGAGTTCCCGGATGCGATCCTCGTGCCCGGCCTCGTGAACTGCCACACGCACCTGGAGCTCACGCACCTCGCGGGTCAGAACGCCGAGCCTGAGTTCGCTAAGTGGATTCACGGCGTTCGGACTCTGAAGGGGGCGACGTCACCCGAGGACTTCTACGCGGCGGCTGTGGCGGGAGTTAAGGACTGCTGGTCTCGCGGCGTCACCTGCGTGGCGGAAACGGGGAGCACCGGCGCCGTGATGCGCGCCCTGCACGATCTCGATGGGCGCGGGATTGTGTATCAAGAAGTCTTCGGCCCCGATCCCGCGCAGCTCGACGCCAGCATGCAGGAGCTCGAGGACGCCGTGGGTCGCCTGCGTCCCTTGGCCTCCGATCGTCTCCGGCTCGGCGTTTCGCCGCACGCACCGTACACCGTCAGCGGACCGCTGTACGAAGCCGTGGCGGGGTTCGCCCGGCGGGAGCGGCTGCCGCTGGCCGTGCACTTGGCCGAGTCGGAGGAAGAGAGCCAGTTCGTGCGCGACGGCGCCGGACCCTTCGCCGATGCCTGGCGCACGCGCGGGATTCCCCTCGAGGCACACGGCTGCGCGCCCGTCGAGTACCTCCGGCGTATGGGGGTACTAAACCCGGTCACGTTGTGCATCCACTGCGTGCAGGTGGACCGATCCGATGTCGCGGTCCTCGCGGCAGCCGGCGCCGCCATCGCGCACTGTCCCCGCTCGAACCGCGCCCACGGCCACGGCTCGGCGCCGCTCGCCGCGTTTCGGACCGCAGGGCTCCGCGTGGGACTCGGTACCGATTCCGTCGTGAGTGTCGGAGATCTGGATCTTTGGGCTGAAGCCCACGCGGCGGGGCTCGACGGGGATGACGCGTTGCGAGCGCTGACGCTCGATGGCGCCAGAGCGCTGGGATGGGAGAATGAGATTGGCTCGCTCGAAGTGGGCAAAGCCGCGGACCTAGCCGTGTTTCTCGGCAACCTCCACCATCCTCCACCGTCCTCCACCGCCCTTACCGTTCTCAGCGGTCGCATCGTCCATCAGGCCTGAGCCGGATCTCGCCGGGCGAGCTAGATTTGCCCCCCATGAAGACCCAGCGTCACGCCGCCATCATCCGCATCATCCGTCGCGACACGGTCGGCAGTCAGGAGCAGCTGCGCGAGCTGCTCCGCGCCGAGGGCTTCGAAGTCACTCAGGCGACGTTGTCCCGCGACATCCGGGAGCTGGGGCTCGCCAAGGTCGCCGCGCCGGACGGCGGCTCGCATTACGCCGAGTCGGGCGAAGGCGCGTCGGGCGTGCGGCCGCACCTCGAGCAGCTGCTCCCCACGATGCTCGTCTCGGCGGAGGGCGTCGGCCCCCTGCTCGTCCTCAAGACGACGACCGGCGGCGCGCAGGCCCTCGCCCTGGCCGTGGACGGCGCGGGATGGAACGAGGTCATCGGCACGATCGCGGGCGACGACGCGATTCTCGTGATCACGCGCAGCGAGCGCGCCCGCCGCGGCGTGCAGAGCCGCATTCGGGAGTTAGCCGGAATTCCTGCCTGAGATTGTTGCGCGGGTGCGACTTCCGCACTCGCCCGGCGGGCCGTAATGTGGTCCGCATGAAAACTCTTCGTGTGGCCCTCGTCTGGGGGTCCCTCGTGATCGCGACGGGGACGAGCTGCGCCGGCAATGGCGGGTGGCGGCCGCTCTTCGACGGTCGCACGACCGCCGGCTGGCGCAACTTCCGCAGCGACTCGATCTCCTCCGGATGGCAGGTGGCGGACAGCGCCCTGACGCGCGCGCAGCCCGGAGCGGGAGACATCATCACGCGCGACAAGTTCAAGAATTTCGAGCTGTCGCTCGAATGGAAAATCGCGCCGGGCGGGAACAGCGGGATCTTCTACCGCGCCAGCGAGGATGACGACGCGATCTACTGGACCGCGCCGGAGATGCAGGTGCTCGACGATGCGCATCATCCCGACGGCGCGTCGCGGCTCACCTCCGCCGGTGCCAACTACGGGATCGATTCGTCGCCGCCCGGCTTCGTGAAGCCAGCAGGCGAGTGGAATCGGGTGCGCCTCGTGGTGAACGGCAACCACGTGGAGCATTGGCTCAACGGTACGAAGGTCGTCGACTACGAGCTGGGCTCCCCCGCCTGGGAGGCGAAGGTGAAGGTGAGCAAGTTCGCGCCCCACGTGCACTACGGCCGCAACGCCGAGGGCTACATCGGTCTCCAGGACCACGGTGATTGGGTCGCGTACCGCAACATCAAAATCAAGGTCCTCCCGTGAACAAACAGAACAGGAAGCGCATCAGCAGACGTCGCTTTGTCGGCGACGTCGCCGCGGGTCTGTCGTTCACGATCGTGCCGCGTCACGTCCTGGGTCGGGGCTTCGTGGCGCCGAGCGACAAACTCAACATCGCGTGCATCGGCGTGGGCGGGATGGGCGCGAACGACGTGCGCGGGATGGGGAAGACCGAGAACATCTACGCGCTCTGTGACGTGGATGATCGGCAGGGGGCGCAGTCGTTCAGCGCGTTTCCGCTCGCCAAGCGGTTCAAGGACTTCCGAGTGATGCTCGATAAGGAAGCGAAGAACATCGACGCCGTCACCGTGTCGACACCCGACCACACGCACACCATCGCCGGCATGATGGCGATGAAGCTCGGCAAGCACACCCGCATTCAGAAGCCGCTGGCGCGCACGCTCTGGGAAGTGAAACAGCTCGAGGACGCGGCCCGCCGCTACAAGGTCCAGACGCAGATGGGAAACCAGGGCCACGCCGAAGAAGGCACGCGCCTGATCCGCGAGTGGGTGGAGGCCGGATTGATCGGCACCGTGCGCGAAATCCAGCTGTGGACCAACCGGCCGATCTGGCCCCAGGCGATCGACCGTCCCCTCGACGAGTTCTACACGCCGTCCACGCTCGACTGGGATCTGTGGCTCGGACCCGCGCCGGCGCGACCCTATCATCCGGCGTACGCGCCGTTCAAGTGGCGGGGCTGGTGGGACTTTGGCACCGGCGCGCTGGGCGACATCGCCTGCCACTCGATGGACGCGTCGTTCTGGACGCTCAACCTGGGTTACCCGACCCGCATCGAAGCCGAATCGACCAAGCTGTTCACCGAAACGGCGCCCGCGTGCTCGCGCATCACGTATTCGTTCGCGGCGAAGGGGAACCGGCCCGCGGTCCAGGTCGTGTGGCGGGACGGCAGTCTCTATCCGCCGCGCCCCAAAGAGATCACGGATCCGGCCGCCTGGCCGTTCGATACCAGCGGCCAACTCTGGATCGGCGACTCCGGGAAGCTCATCGCCGGGATCTACGGCGAAAATCCGCGACTGCTTGATGACGCGAAGCAGGCCGAGGTGACGGCGCACCCGGTGGCGCAGAAGTATCCGCGCACCGAAGGCGTATACGCCGAATGGATCGCGGCGTGCAAGGGGGGCACCCCGGCAGGATCGAACATCCCCGACCACTCGGGACCGCTCACCGAGATGGTGCTGCTCGGCAATCTCGCGGTGCGTACCGCGCAGCCGATCGACGTAAATCCCCAGACGGGCGACGTGGTGACGTCGGGGATCCCGGCTGAATACCTCAGGCCGCAGTACCGGCAGGGGTGGGGCTGGTAGGTTCTGGTCTGGTAGTGAATCCCGCTTCGGTAGGGGCACGACACTGTCGTGCCCCTACACGCGGCGGACCCCGCCCCCACGGTCCTTGCGGACCCCGCCCCCACGGTCCTTGCGGACGCCGCCCTCACGGTCCTTGCGGACGCCGCCCCCACGGTCGCCGCCCCCACGGTCCTTGCGGACCCCGCCCCCACGGTGCTTGCGAACCCCGCCACGCTATGTGTATTTTTATTCACACGTATGCATAAACAACCCAATGCCGGCAACGGCCCGCTTGTCGTCCTCGCCTATTCCGGCGGGTTGGACACTTCCGCCATCGTGCCCTGGCTCCGCGAAACCTACGGGGCCAGGGTTCTCTGCTTCGCGGCCGACGTAGGGCAGGGAGGCGGCGAGCTCAAGGGACTCTCGGACAAGGCCAGACGCTCGGGCGCCGAAGACTGCGTCGTCGAAGATCTGCGCGAAGAGTTCGTGCGCGACTTCGTGTTTCCGACGCTCAGAGCGGGCGCCGTCTACGCCCGCACCTACCTGCTCGGCACCTCGATGGCGCGGCCCCTCACCGCGGCGCGCCAGGTCGCGCTGGCGCAGCGCGTCGGCGCGCAGGCGCTCGCGCACGGCTGTACCGGCAAGGGCAACGATCAGGTCCGCTTCGAGCTGACCTACGCCGCGCTCGCGCCCGATCTCCAGGTGATCGCCCCGTGGCGCGAGTGGAAGTTCCAGAGTCGCGAAGACCTGATCGCCTACGTGCGCGCCAAGGGCGTTCCCGTCCAGGCGACCGCCGAGAAGCCGTACTCCACCGACCGCAACCTGTGGCATTGCTCGCACGAGGGCGGCATCCTCGAGGATCCGTCGCAGGAAGCGCCCGAGCACATCTTCGTGATGACCAAGAATCCGCTCGACGCGCCCGACGAGCCCGTGCTCGTCGAGATCGGCTTCGAAGAAGGCACGCCGGTCTCCGTCGATCACGTGCCCCTCGGCCCGGTCGAGCTGCTCGAGACGCTCAACGAGGTCGCGGGTGAGCACGGCGTCGGCCGCGCCGACGTGGTCGAGGACCGCCTCGTCGGCATGAAATCGCGCGGCGTCTACGAGACGCCGGGCGGGACGGTGCTCTACGCTGCCCATCGCGAGCTCGAGCAGATGGTGCTCGACCGGCGGACGCTGCGCCTCAAGGACGAGGTGGCGCTGCGCTATGCCGACCTGGTGTACGACGGCCGCTGGTGGACGCCGGAGCGCGAGGCGATCGACGCGCTCGTCACCGCGACGCAGAAGAACGTGACGGGGAGCGTCCGCCTCAAGCTCTACAAGGGCGGCATCACGGTGGCGGGGCGCGAGAGTCCGCACGCGCTGTATCAGCCGTCCTACGCGACGTTCGGCAAGGACAACGTCTACAACCAGAAGGACGCTGAAGGGTTTATCCGGCTTTATGGGCTAGCGAGTAGGATCGCAGCCGGATTGAACGCCGAGCGGACCGATGTCCCAACAGTCTGACATCCATCAGATGTGGGGCGGACGCTTCGCGTTGGGTCCGAGCGAAGCGCTCGACGCGCTGAACCGCAGCCTCCCCGTCGATCATCGCCTCTGGCCGCAGGACGTCGTCGCGAGCAAAGCCTGGGTCCACGCCCTCGGCCGCGTCGGCGTCGTGTCCCCCGCCGAAGAAGCGCAACTCGAGAACGGGCTGGACCGCGTCGCCGATCGTTTGGCCGACGGCGCCGCGGTCGGCGCGCCCGACGAAGACGTGCACACGCTCGTCGAGCGCCTGCTGTACGAGGAAGTCGGCGCCGTGGCCGGCAAACTGCACACCGGCCGCTCGCGCAACGACCAAGTCGCCACCGATCTGCGACTCTGGACGATCGACGCGATCGACGAGCTCGATGCGGCGGTAGCGGTGCTCGGCCGCACGCTCGTGAACAAGGCCAAGGAGGGCGTCGACGCACTCCTCCCCGGCTACACACACGGCCAGCGCGCGCAGCCGGTGCGCTGGGCCTACGTGCTGCTCGCGCACGCCTGGCCCCTCGTGCGCGATCGCCAGCGCCTCGCCGATGCGCGGCGCCGCGTCGCCGAGCTGCCCCTCGGCTCGGGCGCGCTCGCGGGCTCCGGCTTCCCGGTCGACCGCGTGCTCCTCAAGGAGGCACTCGGCTTCCGGGCGCTCTCGGCCAACGGCCTCGACGCTACCGGCGACCGCGACTTCGTTGCCGAGGTGCTGTTCGCCACCGCCCTGATCGGCACCCACCTGTCCCGGCTCGGCGCCGAGCTGATTACCTACGCTAGCGGCGAGTTCGGTTTCGTCACGCTCTCGGACGCCTTCAGTACCGGCTCGAGCCTCATGCCGCAAAAGCGGAACCCCGACGTCTTCGAGCTGGCGCGCGGTAAGGCGGGCCGGTTGCTCGGCGATCTAGTCGCGCTGCTCACCACGCTCAAGGGTCTGCCCGCCGGCTATCAGAAGGACCTCCAGGAAGACAAGGCGCTGCTGTTCGACGCCTGCGACACGCTGGCCGTCGTGCTCCCGGCGGTGACGGGAGCCATCGAGACCCTGACCGTGAACGCCGAGAAGATGGCGGCCGCGCTCGACCCCGCGATGCGCGCCACCGACCTCGCTGATCTCCTTGTCGAAGCGGGAGTCCCGTTCCGGGAGAGCCACGGCTTGGTTGGGCGGCTGGTCCGCGAGGCGGAGAAGGCCCGAGTCCCGCTCGACAAGGTGCCGGCGGCCGTGGCGGCGGCGATCCATCCCGCTCTGGGTGCGGCGGTTGCACAGCTGGGGAGCTGGGAGGACAGCGTGGAGAGCCGCGGAACGGCTGGCGGGGCGTCCCGGACGTCCGTCGAGGCTCAAATCGAGGAGCTGCAGCGCTGTTTTGGCCCGTAAACCCATCACTTGCCGTAGCTTGGCCGTTTGTGTTAGCATACTTGGCCTATGCGCTGCCTCGCGCTTAACGCGTCGTTCGAGCCGCTGACCATGGTACCCGTGCGCCGGGCGCTGCGCCTCATCATCGACGGCAAGGCCGAGGTGGTGGAGGCTGAGGGTGCGCCGGTCCATAGCGAGCGCCTGGCGGTGCCACGTCCGGCGGTGATCCGGCTGGTACGCTTCGTTCACGTCCCCCGCCGGTTCCGCCGCCAGGTCACCAACACGTTCCTGTTCGCCCGCGACAACTACCGCTGCCAGTTCTGCGGCCGCTCCCAGTTGGAGCTGCGGCAGCGGGAGTGCCTCACCCGCGATCACCTGGTGCCCCTGTCGCGCGGCGGCACGAACGGCTGGACCAACGTCCTCACCGCGTGCTCGAGTTGCAACACGCGCAAGGGCAACCTGCTGCCCGAAGAGGTGGGGATGCACCCGATGCGCATGCCCCACGAGCCGCATTTCGTGCATCTCTCCTGGGCGGTCCGCCGCCTGACCCGCACGCAGGCGAAGTACATCCGCTTGTTCTACGGGGCGGACGTGCTGGCGACTCTCGAGGCGCTGTGAGCAAGGCACCCTGGCTCGTAGCAGGCGCCGCCGCCGTCGTCCTGGCGGCGGTGTTGTTTTCCGCCCGGCCGGCGGCCGGCGGTACCCACCCCGACCCGCGTCCCGGCATCACGGCCGAGCGGGTGCTCACCGACGCCGCGATTCCGCACACACCGGGAGCGTCGGAGGCGTACGCGGCGGCCCGCACAGCGGCGGGCATGCTCGACGGTGTCTACTGTCACTGCGACTGTTCCAAACATGCCGGACACCGCTCGCTCTTGACCTGCTTCGAGACGGAGCACGGGGCGTACTGCGACATCTGTATGGGTGAGGCGATGATGACGGCGCAGATGGCCGCCCGGGGGACGTCGCTGAAGGAGATTAGGGCGGCGATTGACGCTCGGTTCGGAACGTAGGGCTCCGCGCCTCCAGCCTTTGCCGCGGCAGTCCCGCGATCCGCACCAGCACCCGCTGCGCCCCCCGCACCAACGCTTGCCCGAAGTTCCCCTCACCCGACACCGCCGGCCCCACGTCACCCCGCAGCCAGCGCGACAGCTCCTCCAGATCGGTGTCGTTGAGCGTGCTCACCTCGAGCCGGCACAGAAAGTAGAAAGGCCCGCTGTTGCCGGTCGGTGGGTGCAGCGGAATGGTGTATGGGATCTCGAGCGCACGCGCCAGCTCCTCGGGCGTGGCGTAACGCGTGGTGCTGCCGCCGGTGCGGATCAACACGAAGTCGTCGGCGAGAGGATCGTGATGCGCCACTGCGTCCCACGGCACTTCGCGCACGAACTGATCGAACCAGCTGGAGCGCACCTTCCACAGCTCGAGACGATAGTGGAGCCGCAGCGGGAACCCTGACCGCATCAGGGCGACGAACCGCCCATCGGCGAGAAGACCGGTGCTCTGCACGCGCGGCACGTCGCTGTGCAGCATCACCGTGAGCGCCGGCGCCGGAGGCGCTGCCTGCGCCTCGGCGCCCGCGACTGCGCCCATCAGCAGGGCGCAGAGGAACAGGACCGGCTTGCGCCGCACCCTAGAACCGGTGGTCGAGCCGGACCGTGAAGCGCAGTCGTTCGCCGGTGGTCACCGCCTTGGCGACGTACAAACCAAATCCACCCCAATCCACGCCGAGCCCCAGGTCCGCAAGCCAGCTACCGAGCGTCGGCAGCCGGTCGCTCGGCAAACGCCCGGGCCCATTGCCGACCAGCCACGCCTGGCCCGCGTCGCCGAACACGACGAGGTCGGGCCCCTCGAGCCGCAGCAGCGTTCCACCCTCTTCGTCGCCTTCCTCACGCCCCGTCCCAAACGGTGTGTAGCTCCAGTTGAGCTTCAGGTGCCCGCGGTATTCGGCCTGGAGCGCCACGACGCGATCGCACGCCGCCACGAGCGACCCCGCGAACGTCGGGTCGGTGATGTCGCGGTCGCAGGCGCTGTGGCGGAAGCCGTACCCCGTGAGCGGGTCGGGCCCACCCAGTGACAGGCGGCGCTGCATCGGCAACGGATCGCCGCCCAGCCACCCGCCGGCGAGGAGGCGCAGATTCACTCGGCCCGACGGGCTCACCCGAGCGTAGTGTCGCACGTCGAGGAACAGGCGATTGAACGCGTACGAGCCGTCGGTCGGAATCGGCTCCCGCACCGCCGCCGGCACGCCGGTCTGCGGCGTCACGTCCTTGCTGCTCGAGTGCTCGAGCGTGGCGCGCACCAGCCAGCCCGAGGTGGGATCGTCGGGGTCGTTGCGCGTGTCCATGGTGCCGTTGGCGCTCAGCGTGAGGTAGTGTCCCTCGTCGATGGGCGGGTTGGGACGCCAGGCGTCCGAGTTGCGGAACAGCGTCCACGGATCGCGCGCGGCGACGCTCGCCTGCCAATCGCGGCGCAGCTCCAGCGCCACCGATACCTGCCGCTCGGGGTGGGCGAAGACGCGCGCGGCCCATCCCTTGTTGAGGAAGTAGTCGCGGTAGTCGCGGGCGAAGACGAACGCGCTCCAGCCGACCTCGGCGTTGCGCAGCCCCCAGTCTTCCACCGGCGCCACGACGTCATAGGCGCGGAAGCCCACGCCGATGGATTGGACCTCTCCCGAGCGCAGCTCGGTCCGCAGCATGTAGCCCAGGTCGCTGCGCTTGTCGCTCAAATCGCCCGCCGACCGGAACACCCCCAGCGCGTCCACCCGAATGCGCAAGTTGTCCTGGAGTTTCCAGTCGAACAGTGGGCCGAAGACGATCGGCAGTCCTTCGACCCGGTTGAACGTCCCACCCGTCGCGATCGTCAGCGACGAGCGCGTGTCGGCGGTTCCCCACGACACGCGCGCACCGGGATTCCAGAGGGCGCGGCGCCGCAGGTTCGGCGCGTAGGCGATCTCGTCTCCCTCCCCCCGCAGACGGTACAGCAGCGGCTCGCGGTATTGCCGCAGCTCCCCTCCGATCCGGGCTTCCGCGGCGCCTTCGACCGTTCCCCCTACCACAATCAGGCTCCCGGTGACCTCGGCCCCAGGCTCCAGCAGCACGTCGCCGTTGATGACGACGAGCGTACCGGTCACGCGGCCGCCGACGAGCGCGGGGCCATTGCGCACCGCGACGTCGCCGCGCCACTCGTTGCCGCGCGGCAGGCGCGTGCGGCCCACGAGCCGCGTCGTCATGGGGGAGTTATAGAAATGGATGATCTCGTCGGTCACCACGCGGGGCAATTCGAGCGCCTGGAGCGTGGCGCCCGAGCTGTCGGGGTGAATGACGATCGTCGTGTCCTGGACCGTCGCCAGAACTAGGAGAAGGGCGAGCATAATCGAGCCTTGGTTGGGGCCGTGGGGCGCCTGTGCACGGGACGTGCCGCCGCCGGAGACCGCAACTGCGCGGCTGGCGGGCCGTGCCGTGTCATCCCGTCATGTTTCAATCATGTTTCGGGGCGGCTCGATGCCGAGTCGCCGCATCCGTCGATACAGATTGGCGCGATCCGTGGAGAGCCGGCGCGCCGCTTCGGCGACGTTGCCGCGCGCCGCGGACAGCGCGCGCGCGATCAGCTCGCGCTCGTGCTGGTCGAGGGCCTCCGCCAACGCCACGTCCGGCGCCGAACTCGCGGCGTCGCCGCCGGTCGCCGGCGCGGCCGCCACTCGGCCGCCGTCCTGGCCGTGGGGGATGACGCGGGTCACGTCGTCGGCGGTGATCGTTTCGCCGGTCGCGAGGATCGCCAGGCGCTCCACGATGTTCGCCAGCTCGCGCACGTTGCCGGGCCAGCGGTAGACGGCAAGGAGCTGCAAGGCCCCCGCGTCGAGCCGCACGGCGCGGCCGAGCCGAGCGGCGCAGCGGGCGGCGCAGTGGCGCACGAGCGGCGGGATGTCGTCAGGGCGCTCCCGTAGCGGAGGAATGTGAATCGGCAGGACGTTGAGCCGGAACCAGAGGTCCTCGCGGAATTGGCGCTGGCCTACCGCGTGCCTCAGGTCCTTGTTGGTCGCGGCGAGCACGCGGACGTTCACCGTAAACGGCCGCTCGCCGCCCAGGCGCTCGACGACTCCCGTCTCGAGCACGCGCAGCAACTTCGCCTGCGCCTCCGCGCCCAGGTCGCCGACTTCGTCGAGGAACAGCGTGCCGCCGTCGGCCAGCTCGAACCGCCCCTGGCGCCGCTCGGTCGCGCCGGTGAAGGCGCCGCGCTCGTGCCCGAACATTTCGGACTCCACTAGGTCGCGCGGGATCGCCGCGCTGTTCACCGTGACGAACGGCTTGCCCGACCGCGCGCTCTGGCGATGGATGGCTGAAGCCACCAGCTCCTTGCCGGTGCCCGACTCGCCGGTGATGAGCACGCGGGATTCGGTGGGTGCGACGCGCGCGATCATGGCTCGCAGCTCCTCCATCGCGGCGCTGATCCCGACGAGCGGGTCGGAGTGGCCCAGCTGCTCGTGCAGGCGGCGGTTCTCCGCGAGGGTGCGGCCCAGCTCGAGGGCGCCGCGCAGCGCCACGAGCACGCCTTCGGGCGTGAGCGGCTTCTCGAGGAACTGGAACGCGCCGAGCTTCGTCGCGCGCACGGCGTCGGCGAGGTTCGCTTTGCCGCTCATCATCACCACCGGGACGTGCGGCGCCTTTTTCTTGAGCTGCTCGAGCGTGGCCAATCCGTCGGGCCCGGGCGGCATCATCAAGTCGAGCAGCACCGCGTCGGGAGCGTCGTCCGCCACCAGCGCCAGCGCCGCCTGACCGTTAGGAGCCTCCAGCGTCTCGAACCCCTCGGACTCGAGCAGCGCGCTCACCATCTTGCGGATGTTTGCCTCGTCGTCGACGAGCAGGATGCGTGGGCTCATGCTGGGGGGAAGACGATGGCGAACGTGGCGCCGCCGCCCGGCGTCGCGGTGACGGCGATTGTGCCGCGGTGGGCCTCGAGCGTCTGGCGCACCAACGCCAGGCCGAGCCCCGTGCCGTCGGCTTTGGTCGTGAAGTACGGCTCGAACACCCGGTGCCGCAGCTCGTCGGGGATGCCGGGCCCGTGGTCGGCGATCGTGACCGCGATGCCACGGCCGTCGCCCGTGACGGTGACGTCGATCGCGCCCTCACCCTTCATCGCCTCGGCGGCGTTGCGGAGCAGGTTGGCGAAGGCGCGCTGCAGCGGGTCGTAGTGGCCCAGCAGCGTGCGCGGCCCGCCGTTCGCCGTGAGCCGGACCTGCACTCCGTCCGGCACCCCGGTGCGGCCCAGCTCCTGGAGCAGCTCAACGAGGTCCACTTCGCTGTGTGGGCCCTCCGGCAGCCGTCCGAAGTCGGCGAATTCTCTCGCGAGACGCTCGAGGCGGTCAGTTTCGGCTTCGAGAACCTGCATCGCCGTTTCCGTCCGACCCTCCGTCAGTCCAACCGTCCGACGCATTTGGTCTACCGCGATCCGCATCGACGTCAGCGGATTCTTGATTTCGTGCGCCACGCGACGCGCGACCTCCTGGAACGCGCGCAGGCGCTCGGCCTCGAGCTCCCGGTCGCGGGCCACGGCGAGTGTCTCGGCCAGGTCGCGCAGCGCCTGGCGCAGCGCCTCGAACTCCGGGGCGCCGCGCGCTGTCGCCTCCCCTCCCACCGCGGGCAACGGCTCGCGCCGGCGGATCAATTGGGTCCACCCCACCAGCTCGTCGATCGGGCGCGACAGTTGGCGCGAGAGGTGCCCGGCGACATTCACCGACGCGTACAATACGGCCGCGCCCAGCAGCAGGATCACGACCGCCAAGACGGGCGTGATTAAGCCGAGGAACGTTTCGGCCCGGCGGGCGAGGCTGACCGAGTTGGATACCTGATCCAGGTGATGGCGCAGCGCCACGCGCTCCGCCGGCGTCAGGTGCAGCGTGTCGACTGCGTCGAGCAGGATGCGCGCCGAGATCGCGACGCGCTCGGACGATGCCCTCGCCCCTGCGGTGGGAAGCAGGGTGCGCACCGACAGCACCCAGCCGGCCACGGCGAGCACCGTCGGCACCGCAGTCATGGCGACGAGGATCAGGAAGATTCGCCGCCGGAAGGGAAGCGCCATATTTCACGGCAATGTAGGGGATGGACTTGGCTGTGACAAATCGACACATCCCAAACGGAGGTTCAGTGAAATCCCACACGCATTACCTGTGGTTCAACACGAAGCAGCGTCAGGAGATCATCGACATCACGGAGGAGGTTGCGAAGCAAGTGGAGCTGAGCAAGGTGGTCGAGGGAATGGTCCTCGTGAGCGCGATGCATATCTCGGCGTCGGTGTTCGTAAACGACCACGAGTCAGGGCTGTGGCACGACATCCTGGCGTGGCTCGAGGGGATCGCGCCCTGGGATCCCGAGCGCTACCGGCACAACGAAACCGGGGAGGATAACGCCGCGGCACACCTCCGCAGTCTGACGGTGGGGCACGAGGTGATCGTGCCCATCACCGCCGGCAAGCTCGATTTTGGCCCGTGGCAACGGGTGTTCTACGGGGAGTGGGACGGCCGGCGCAAGAAGCGGGTGATCATCAAGGTGCTGGGGGAGTAGCAGCCACCAACACCTTCTCCAGCGCCCCGTCGCGCAGCTGCTCCCGCAAGCGCACGACCCAATGACGATCGGTGCTGATCCACGCGATCGTTTTCGCTTTGTTCGACGGCACTTGCAATTCGACCTTCCAACACTCGAACGTGCCGGCCGGTACCGTCTGCATCTCGCGGTCCACCACGCGTAGGTCGAGCGGGATGGGGTTCGGGTCCGTTTGTGCTCGCCACGACCAAGAGACGTAGACGCTGCCCCTCCATCCATCGTGCAGTGGTAGCGTTTGGAGCACCGGCTCTAGGTACAGATAGTGGAGGATCCCGAGCGCGGGGCGCATGAACGGATGCAGCTGCGACCCTGCGTACCCTGCCGGTATCGACGTGAGCAGGAGCGGACCGGAGTGCCCGGCCGTCGGGAACTCAAACGCGCGCGGAGCTCCCCCCGGACGTTGCAAGCGTCGCTCGGCCCCGGCGCGACGGAGCGGCCGCAGGGTCTGTTGCTCCACGATGAGCGTGTCCCGCGCAACGAAATACCGACTCCCCCATCGGTTGGCGATCTGCCACACAGCTTTCCCACCGTAGTCGCCAGCCGTGATCGCAAGGGTGTCACCCGTTACGGTGTCAGTCGTAAAGCCGTCGATGATGACGCGCGACTGAAACACCCACCGGCCGGCGCCGAGCCGGGCCCGATCCAGATCGGCCACGGGATAGCTCGCCACGTACCGCTTGCCGCCTGGCTCCTGCGCCACGGCCTCGGATGCCCACCAGAATGCGTTCGCTGAGGACGCGAGCCCTTCCTGGTCGTCCCGGTCGCGGGGGAAGATATTGACCGCGAATAGCACCGCCGCGGCAATCCCTACGGCCACACGAATCGCGAATCCCCAATTAATTTGCTTGTCTCCAGTGGGGAGGATCACGCGGCTCCCAGCCGCCCGGCTCGCCACGATCCGCCCGCGGAGCTCCGGGCCAGGTTCGGGCGTCGGCAAGGCGCGCAGCAAACCGCCAAGGTCCTTGGTCATGTGTCCTCCTCGAGTTGCCGTCGCATGCGACGCAGGGCGCGCAGCAGCCTCACGCGCGATGTCACGGGACTGATTCCCAGAGTTGTCGCGATCTCCGCGTGCGTGTAGCCCTCCATCCCCTTCAGAACGACCACCGCCCGCTGGTCGGCGGGCAACGCATCGAGCGCCGCGCGGAGCGCCGCGTCCTCGAATGTCCCGTGGGCGCTCGAGGCAACGCCCGCCGCGCTGTCCAGCCCGACCTCCTGGCGCCGGCGCGCCTTGCGTTGCCGCATTAGGGCGACCCGCGCCGTGACGCGCCGGAGCCAGGCGCCCAGACGGCCGCGCTCTTCGTAGCGAGTCAGCGCCTCGGGTAGTCCCACGAACACGTCATGCACGACGTCCTCGGCGTCCTCTCGAGTGCCGGTCAGCCGGTACGCCAGACGGAACAGACCGGCCCCGAACGCGTCGTATAGCATCCCCAGAGCAGCAGGGTCGCCGCTCCGGGCGCCGCCGACCAGGTCGGCCGATTCCAGATGTTCGCGGACCCCTGCGTGTATGGCCATGCGCTATGATGCCAATGCCTTAGAGGAGCCGGACGTTACTGACCGTATCGCACCCATGGTATTCCGACTGCAAGTTGTTTATTATCAATCGTTCATACATTTGGCAGATGAGTAGGCGAGGGGTCGGACAATTAGGCGGCGCCTGCGGGCCTCGGCAGCGGGTCGAGGTAGCGCGCACGGGCGCGCCGAGATGAGTTCGGCAACCCTCCCCAATACCCTGCCGGCACCAACTACGGCGATCTTCGCCACCCACAAGAGCCCGACCCGGTTCGCCGGCGTCGTCGCGGTCCCCCCAATGGGGGAGCGGCGCGCCCCGTGCGAGGGTCGTGAGCTTGGAACCGAGTGAGAAATGACACCCCAGCAACACAACCACCTGCCGCGCCCCGTCCACAAAGAACCGCCCTCCCACGCCCCCAACGCCGCGCTCCTCATCGACTTCGACAATGTCACGATGGGTATCCGCTCCGACCTCCAGTCGGAGCTGAAGCGTCTGCTGCAGTCCGAGATCATCCGTGGGAAAGTCGCCGTACAGCGCGCCTACGCTGACTGGCGGCGCTACCCGCAGTACATCGTCCCGCTCTCCGAGTCGTCGATCGACCTCATCTTCGCGCCGGCCTACGGCTCGAACAAGAAGAACGCGACCGACATCCGGCTCGCGATCGACGCGCTCGAGCTGGTCTTCACGCGTCCCGAGATCGGCACCTTCATCCTGCTCTCGGGTGACTCCGACTTCTCCTCGTTGGTCCTGAAACTCAAGGAATACGGGAAGTACGTGATCGGCGTGGGGATCCGCGAATCGTCGAGCGACCTGCTCATCCAGAACTGCGACGAGTACTACTCCTACAACGAGCTCGCCGGCTTCACGAAGGAGAGCGAAGTCGAGTACGTCCGGCGCGATCCCTGGGAGCTGGTCGTCGAAGCGGTCAAGCAGATGACGGCGCACAACGACGTCATGCGCTCCGACCGCCTGAAGCAGGTGATGCAGGAGATCGATCCCAACTTCGACGAGAAGGACGCGGGCTTCTCGCGGTTCAGCAAGTTCGTCATCGAAGCGCAGCATCGCGGCCTCATCACCCTCACGCGACTCGACAACGGCCAGTACGAGATCGCCCTTGGCCCACAGGTCGTCGGGGCGCTGGCGCAGCCGGCCCTCGGTGCCGCTTCAGCGTCCGCGCCACCGGCTTCCGAGCGCCCGCCGCGCGAGCGCGAAGGTCGCGGACGGCGTGGTGGCCGGGGTGGACGAGGCCGCGAGGACCGCGAGCCACGTGAGACCTCGGTCGAGCCCGTCGAACCCGCCGCCCCCGCTGCCTCGATCGAGAAGAAGAGCAGCTTCTCCTTCGGCGATGCGTTCGGCCTGCTGAAGCAGGCGATGGGTGCGAAGGGTCCCGAGGACGTGCCGGAGAGCGTCGAGGAGGTCGAGGCGCACGTGCAGCCGCCGGCTCCAGAAGCGGTGCCCGAGGAGGACGACATCCCGATGCCCGCCTCGTCCGCGCCACCGCCACCCTACAGTGCTCCGCCGACGTCGCCGGGAGGTATCCCGGCGCGCAGTGCGCGGTTCCGCCGCGGGTCGCGCGGAGGCCGAGTGGCGCCTCCGGCCAGCGACATCCCCAAGATCGGCGTGGTCGAAGTAGATCCGAATTTCCGGCCCCGGATCGATCTCGTGCCCCCGACCAGGCCGCCCGTCGTGCCGCTGACTCCCGAGTCTCCGTCCGAGGGTCGGCGCGGGGGTGGGGAAGGTGGCCGTGGTGGTCGCGGTGGGCGTGGTGCCGGTCGCGCGGCCGGCGGCGACCGCGAAGACCGTGGTGACCGCGCTGACCGCGGTGGTCGGAGCCGGCGCGGCGGGCGCGGTAGAGCTCGCGGCGGACGGGGGGGAGGGGGAGGGGGAAGCGGCCGCGATCGCGACGAGCGTCCCGCGCCGCGCGTCGAGGCACCAGCGCCGCCGGCGCCGCCGGCGACCCCGCCTCCCCCACCCCCGACGCCGCGCCCCCGCGCGGCCGAGCCTGAGGCCGATGGAGAGTCGTTCTGGTCCAAAGTGAAGCGCGGGCTTACGGGCGGCGCCTGACGCCGCTTCCGGCCAGGTTCTACGCGCGACCGACGGTGGAGGTCGCGCGTAGGCTTTTAGGGCACATTCTCGTCAGCGACGTAGGCGGTTCACGCCGGCGCACGGCCGGCCGCATCGTCGAGGTGGAGGCCTACGTCGGCCCGCACGATCCCGCCAGTCACGCCTTCGGGCACCGACGGACGGCGCGCACCGAGCAGATGTACGGTCCGCCGGGCACGGCGTACGTCTATTTCACCTATGGAATGCACTGGTGCCTGAACGCCGTTACCGAGCGTGAAGGCTATCCGGCCGCTGTGTTGATTCGGGCGCTCGAGCCCGTCGAGGGGCTTGAGGTGATGCGGCGACGCCGAGGCGCGCGCGTCCCGGATCGCCACTTGTGCGCGGGTCCTGCACGATTGTGTGAGGCGCTGGGTGTCACGGGCGCATTGAACGGAACGCCGCTACGGCGCGGGCTGCTGCGGATCCTGCGGCAGGGCGTGCGCCGTCGCGACGTGATAGACGAAGGCCCGCGTGTGGGTATCACGCGGGCCCTCGATTGGCCGCTGCGCTTCTGTTTGCGGGACTCTCCGTGGGTCTCCCGTTAGCCGTCTAGTTCCGCTCGGTGATTCCTTCCTTCGAGGTCCCCAGGCTGTAGCGGATCCCGCCCTGAATCGTGTGCGTGTTGCCCTCGATCAGGAAGCCCTGCGCGCTCGACGTCAGCAGGTAGTGCGCGAACACGTTCAGCTTCGTCGAGTAGTTGATCTGCAGGCCGCCCATGATCCAAAAGAACGCTTTGCTCGACGCATCGTGCGCCCGGTCCGACGCTTCCACGGCTTCCGAAAGCGTGGTGCAGCTCGAGCAATCCACGACGGGGTTCAGCACCTGCATCAGGGCGAATCCACCGCCCGCAAACGGCTCGATCACCTTCTGCGCGGGGAAGGCGAGCACGCCGAACATGAGGCGGCGCATGTCGTGGAACGTGACATCGCGGAAGCCTGGGCCGACCGAGGACGCCGAGGAGCCGGGATCGACCATCACCGCGTTCGCGTCGGTGAGGAAGATGGCCTGCTCGTAGGCGACGTACAGCGCCGTGCGGCGCGCCGTGATCAGCCAGTGGCCGCCGACCACCGGGTCGTAGTAGTACGGTTGCACATTGGTCTTGTAGACGAACGCGCCGCCCTGCGCGCCCCAGTACCACTGGTACTCCTTGTTGAACCCGCGTCCCTGCTGCGGCGGGACGAAGAAGTACGAGACGCCTGCCGAGCCGACGACCTGGCCGCCCCACGTGCCACCGGGCAGCTGCGTGTTGGGCGTGTACATCGCGCGCGCATCGGCCCGCAGCGCCACGTGCTTGCCGATGAACATGCGAGCGCCCACGCCGCCGTCGACCATGTTCTCGGTGAAGTCGTACGGTACGCCGAAGATCGCGCGAGTGAATCCCCCGGTGGCGTAGATCGTCGACCGCTTGCCCATGGGATACGTGAGGACGACGTTGGCGCTCAGCGCCTGCACGCTCACGTTCGTCGTGGCGGCGAGATCGGTCGTCCGTACGTAATCGCCGACGATCTCGAGACCCACGCGGTCGGAGAGATTGTAGCCGACGCGGACGCCGCCGCCCGGCTGGTTCTTGAGCTGAAAGGCCCGGTCGAAGCGCCAGAACGAGCCGAACCCGCTGAACTCGAGGTTGTCGGACCGTTGTGCCGCTGCAGGGGCCACGGCGATCGCGAGCCCCAAGACGCCCGCCAGAAGTTGAACCAGCCGCTTCATCGGACTCCCTCCCACGGCCTCCCCTTAGGGGGCCGCCAACAGGACCGCGTTGAAGAGCAGCTTGAAGGTGCCGTGCGTTTGGCCCCGGAACTGCGGCCGCATCCCGAACAGGATCACCCGCCCGCTGCCGACAGGCACCTCGACCAGCGCCGCTTTGCCCTCGAGCCGCTCCTGAAAGCGCGCGTACCCGGAGCGCAGGGGCTCCGCGCGATACGTGGCCAGCGCCCGGGCCGTGCCCGAGACGGTGAAGGCAGCGCTGTTCTCGAAGTAGATCTCCAGGGAGTCAGGCACCCCGACGGTGACCGGGGACCCCCGACCCCCCCCCAAAGCCACACCGAAAATAGAGCCTGGGGCGTAAAAACGCGAGACCTGGGGACCCGATGCCTCGCCACCCAGGATGTTGGCCACAGGGAGGTTAAGCCTCGATATCGCGAAATTACTTGAACCATCGAGGCACACGAGGGTGCCCCCACCCCGAACGAACTCCGAAACTGAATTTGCCCCCGTCTCCCCCATCCCACCAGCGTACTGCACCGGAATGCGAGTCGAGTCCACGCCCTGCAGGAGACCCCGCGCGGTCTCGTTCGGGAGCACGATCACGTCGAACCGCTGCCGCAAGTTCCCGCCTCGCAGATCACTGTCGTGAACTGTCGTGTAACTGATTCCATATTGTTCGAACACCCACCGCGTCCAACCCTCGTCGATGTTACCGGTCCACGGCTGATACAACGCGATGCGCGGCAACCGCCGCAGCGTCTTGCCTGAGACGGCCGCGACCGGGACCGCCGTCACCGTGAACCCGTGCAACGCCGCCTGCTCGCCCAGGATCCTGCGTGCCTGCGGACCTCGGACGATCAAGCTGTCTCCCGCCACGGTCACGGACTGACCGGCCGCGAGCAGTGTCGCCACCGCGCGCGATTCGCCGTTGGTCCGATTTCGCAGTACGAACATTTCGCCCGGTCCCTCGATCCGACCGGGCACCGGCACGACGCTGTCGACCTTCACGAGGTTGGCCGTGAACGGTTCCTCGACGACATCCGCCCGCACGCCCATCGTGAACGGCAGTGTCCACCCCGCGACGTCGTAGGGAGGTCGGTCGTTCACGGGCGCATAGTGCTGCACCTCGAGCAAATCCTTGGCGTGCGCCCGATACGGCTGGGCCATCGGCACGACCAGCGATCCCGCCGGGTAGGTACGGTCCCCCGCAGTGAACGACTCGGCAGCGCGCCACACTTCCACACGCCCCGTCAGCAGCACGTTGGCCAGGGCGGCCCACGCCTCCGGATCGCGCTGCGCCGGGGGCGGAGGGAGCACGTACGCGAACGGATGCCCGGCGCGGCCGGCCTCGATCGCGCGGCGGCCGAGCCCGACGAACCGATCGATGAATGAGAGGCGATCGCGCGCCGCAAGCCGTACCAGCGCTTCGGAGGCGACCAGCTCGTAGCGCACGATGTCTCCGAGCCGCCACGTGCCCCCGGGCCAGGGCCCTGGATAGTTGACGCCGAGCGAGGGTTGCCGCACCGAGTCCAGCGGAAGCGTGATCGGCGACGCGATGCGGACACTCGCCGCCTCGGTCAGCACCCCGACCATGTTGTGCCGGGTGGGTGTGGAACGGAACCCGCCGTGCCACCACAAGTCGTAGCGCTCCTGGTGGGCGACGCCCGTCGCGCCGGCGTCGTACAGCGCCGACGCCATCTGCGCGCCCACGAGGTTGATGCCGGCCACCAGAGCCGGATCGAGGTTCGGGTTCACGGGGTCCGAGAAGGGCGGCACGAACAGCCGGACGCCGTTCGCACCCATCTGGTGCACATCGTAGATGACTTCGGGAAACCAGTCGTTGTAGAGCATGCGCGTGACCAGGCGCGTCTCGGCCTGCGTCACCATGAACCAGTCACGGTTGTTGTCGTGGCCGACGTACTTGTGGTACAGCCACGGGAGCGGCCCGCCTTCGTAGCGCGTCCCCTTGTAGCGCCGGTACCAGGAGACGACCGTGTCGAGCCCATCGGGGTTCATCGACGGGATCATCAGCACGACCAGGGAGTCGAGCAGACTCTTCAACGCGGGCTCCGTGGCGAGGCGGTACGCCAGGGTCATCCCCATCTGGCTCGACGCGATCTCGGTCGAGTGAATGTTGTTGCTGATCAGGATGACGGCGGGTTGCGTGGAGCGAAGGTCGGCGAGCACCGCATCGCTGAGCGCCCGCGGGTCGGCGAGCAGCTTCTGTCCCCGCTTGATCGCCGCCAGCCGCGCCTGGTTGGCCGGCGAGGTGATCGTCAGCAGGAGGAACGGCCGGCCTTCGGTGGTGCGGCCCAGCGTGTCGACGTGGACGTAGGGGCTGTGCTGCGCTAGGCCGTTCACGTACGACGAGACCTGTTTCCAGTCGGCGAGCATGGAGTCGGTGCCCGGCTCGAAGCCGAGGCTCGCCGCCGGCGACTGGAGGAGTGCGAGCAGCAGGAGTGTCATTAGATCAACCCGAGTTTGGAGCCTACCTTCTTGAAGGCACGTAACGCGAAATCGAGATCGGGGCGGGTGTGCGCGGCGGAGAGCTGGCAGCGCACGCGCGCATGCCCTTGCGGCACAACGGGATACCCAAAGCCCGTCACGAACACGCCTTCGGCCAGCAGCAGTTCACTCATCTGAATCGCCTGCGCGGTCTCGCCCAGGATTACGGGCACGACCGGCGTCTCGCCGGGGAGGGGTCTGAAGCCGAGCGCGATCAGCTGGTCGCGGAAGTAGCGGGCGTTCTCGCGCAGCTGGGCGACCAGCTCGGGGTGCCGTTCCACGTGGCGCACCGCGGCGAGCGCGCTACCTGCCACGGTGGGCGGCAACGCATTGCTGAACAGCTGTGGCCGCGACCGCTGGGTGAGGTAGTCGGCGAGCGCGGCAGGCCCGGCTGTGAATCCGCCCGCCGCTCCGCCCAGCGCCTTGCCGAGCGTCGACGTGATGATGTCAACCTGGCCGACCATCCCGTAGTGCTCCGCGGTACCGCGGCCGGACTTCCCGAGCACGCCGGTGGCGTGGGAGTCGTCCATCGCGACGATCGCGTCGTACTTGCGCGCCAGCGCCACGATGTCGGGCAGCCTCGCGATGTCGCCTTCCATCGAGAAGATGCCGTCGGTGAAAACGAGCCTCAGCCGTGAGCCCTTGGCGGCCTTGAGCTTGTCCTCGAGGTCCGCCATGTCCGAGTGCTTGTAGACGGCGGTCTGGCACTTGGTGATGGTCTTGGCGAGACGGATCGCGTCGATGATCGACGCGTGGTTCAACTGGTCCGAGATGACGATGTCCTGTTCGCCGAGCAGCGTGGGGCAGAGCCCCTCGTTGGCGTTCCAGCAGCTCACGTAGCTGAGCGAGGCCTCGCAGCCGACGAACTGCGCGAGGGCCGCCTCCAGCTCGCGGTGCACGGTGAACGTGCCGCAGATGAACCGCACCGAGCCGGTCCCGGCGCCCCACCGGTCCAGGGCGTCTTTGCCGGCCTGAACCACCTCCGGCACGCTGCACAGGCCGAGGTAGTTGTTCGACGAGAGGATGACCACCTCGCCGCGCCCTTCCATCTTGACGCGGGCGGCCTGCGGTGAGTCGAGGTAGTTGAGGCGCTTGTAGACGCCGTCGCGCTTGAACTGCGCGAGCTCGGTCTCCAGCTGCGCGGCAAAGCTCATGCGATCTCCAGAATGACCTTCCCCGCGTCGCCCGAGCGGATGGCGCCGAGTGCGTCGTCGATCTTGGCGAGCGGGAAGCGATGCGTGATGACGGGGCGGGGGTCGAACTGCCCGGCGGTGAGAAAGCGGCGCATCTGGTGCCACGTCTCGTACATCTTGCGGCCGATGACGCCGTACACCGTGATGCCCTTGAAGATGATCTCGTTCGCGAAGTCCACCGGCACATCGCCCTTCGGAATGCCGAGCAGCTGCACCCGGCCCCCCATGCGGACGGTGGCGAACGCTTGATGCAGGGCCGACGGGACGCCCGACATCTCGCACACCACGTCGGCCCCTTCGCCGCCCGTCTCGGCAAGGACGGTCTTCACGACGTCGTCCTTCGCGGCGTTGATCGTGACGTGCGCTCCCATTCGGGCGGCGAGCGCGAGGCGAGTGGGGTTGATGTCGGAGGCGATCACCTTGGCGGCGCCCGCCGCCCGCGCGATGCCCACCGCGAAGCAGCCGATCGGTCCGCACCCCACGATGAAGACGAAGCTGCCGGGGATCTCGGCCGTGAGCACCGTGTGGAACGCGTTGCCCATCGGGTCCATGACCGCGCCGACTTCCGTGGGAATGCCGTCGAGCGTCAGCACGTTGGTGGCGGGCATCACGATGTAGTCCGCGAAGGCACCGTCCCGGTCCACGCCGATGATGCGAGTGTTCTTGCAGATGTGGCTGTTGCCGGTGCGGCATTGAAGGCAGTGCCCGCACACGATGTGGCCCTCGGCGGTCACCAGCTGCCCGACCTTGAGCTCGGTGACGTCGTCGCCCACCGCGACGATTTCGCCCGCGAACTCGTGGCCCACGACGATGGGAGGCTTGATCCGTCCCTGCGCCCAGGCGTCCCAGTCGGCGATGTGGAGGTCGGTACCGCACACCCCCGCGTGCCGTACGGCGATCAGCACGTCGGCCGGCCCCGGGACCGGCTTGGGGACGGTGGTGACGGTCAAGCCGGGGGCGCGCTTTTCCTTGACGATCGCTTGCATTTGCTCGGGGACGAGGGAAGGGGGACGGGGGACGGGTTAGAAGATCGAGCGCGTGAACCCGCCGTCCACCTGGAGCACGGCGCCGGTAATATAGCTCGCGGGTTCGGAGGCCAGGAACGTGACCGCCGCGGCCAGCTCACTCGGGCTGCCGATTCGGCCCACCGGGATTTGCGCCAGCATCTGCTTCATCATCTCGGGTTTGGTCCTGGTCAGCTCCTCGACGCGCTCCGTCGCGATGAAACCCGGACAGATGCAGTTGACGGTAATGCCGTCCGAGGCGACTTCGTCCGCGAGCGCCTTGGCGAACCCCAGCACACCGGCGCGCGCGGTGGTCGAAAGGATCAAGCCCGGCAACGGCTGTTTGGCGGCGACTGACACGAGACAGATGATCCGGCCCCACTGCGCCTTGCGCATGATCGGCACGGCTGCCCTGCAGAGATGAACAGTGGAGAGGAGATTCAGCTCGATGGCGCGCTGCCAGGCGTCGGCGGGTTGGTCCTTGAACGGCGCGGCGGCCGGACCGCCGGCATTGCAAAACAGCACATCGAGCCGGCCGAGAGCCTTCGCCACCTGCTGCACCATCGCCTCCGCTTGCGCCGGCACGCTGACGTCGGCGGGGAAGGGGGTCGCCGATAGCTCCTCTGCGGCCCGGCGCGTCGACTCCTCGGTGCGTCCGTTGACGGCCACGCGCGCACCTTCGTGCGCCAGCGATTTCGCGACCGCGCGGCCGATGCCGCGGGTCGAGCCGCAGACGAGCGCCACGCGCTTCGAAAGACCGAGCTCCATCGCTAAACGGCCGCCGGGACCTTCACCGCTTCAATCCGGATCGCGCAGACCTTCAGCTCCGCCATCTTCGCGTAGGGATCGAGGATCGGATTCGTGAGCAGGTTGGCCGCCGCCTCGCGGAAATGGAACGGGACGAACACCTGGCCGCGCGCGACGCGGTCGGAGATGCGGCACGCGGTCACCATCGAGTTGCGGCGCGACGTCAGCCGCACCAGCTCGCCTTCGACGACCCTCAGCTCGGCGGCATCGGCGGGATGAATCTCGACGATCGCCGTGGGCTCCCGCGAATCGAGCCCGCTGGCGCGGCGCGTCATCGTGCCGGTGTGCCAGTGGTACAGCTGCCGGCCCGTATTCATCACGAAGGGATACTCGTCGTCGGGCAGCTCCGCGGGGTCGGTGTACTGCACCGGCACGAAGGTGGCCTTGCCGTCGCTGGTGGGGAACGCGTCGGCGAACAGGAACGCGGTGCCGGGATGGTCCGTCGTCGGCACGGGGTACTGCAGCCCCGCGCCCTCGAGCCGCGGGTAGGTGACGCCGGCCCAGCTGGGCGTCACGCGCGCGATCTCCGTCATGACCTCTTCGGCCGTTTGGAACGGCGTGGGCAAGCCGAGCCGGTTCGTCAGTTCGATGAGAATGTCGAGGTCGCCCCGGGCCTGGCCCGGCGAGTCCACGGCCTTATGGGAGATCTGGATGCGCCGCTCGGTATTCACGAACGTGCCGGTCTTTTCGGCGAAGCTCGAGGCGGGCAAGACGACATCGGCGTAGCGGGCCGTCTCCGTGAGAAACAGGTCCTGCACCGCGAGGAACTCGAGCTCGCGGAACCAGTGCTCGGCGTGCGCGATGTCGGGGTCGGAGATGATGGGGTTCTCGCCCATGATGTACATGCCGCGAACCCCGCTCTCCGGCTTCACGACTTCCGTCACCATCAAGCCCTTTTTGAGCGACAGCGACTCTGGGGCCACGCTCCACGCCCGGGCGAAACGCTCCCGCACCAAGGGATCGCCCACGGGCTGATAGTCGGTGTACACGAACGGAATCGCACCGACGTCCGACGCGCCCTGCACATTGTTCTGGCCGCGGACCGGCAGCATCGCGGCGCCCCAGCGGCCGATCATCCCGCAGGCGAACATCAAATTGAGGAGCGAGGTGACGATGTCGGTCCCGTTGGCGTGCTGGGTGAGCCCCATCGCCCACAGCGTGCTGGTGTTGGGGCCGCGGGCGTACATCTCGGCGGCCTGGCGGATGCGCTCGGCGGGGATCCCGGTGATCTTGGCGGCCTTCTCGGGAGTGTAGGCCTGCACGGCGGCGCGGACCTTGTCGAAGTCGTGCGTCCGCGCGGCGACGAACTCCGGGTTCTCGAGCCCGGATGCGAGAATGTGCTGCAGCATCGCCGAGTAGAGCGCGACGTCGGTGCCGGGCTGCATCTGGAGGTGGATGTCGGCGCGGCCGGCGAGCTCGGTGCGCCGTGGGTCCGCCACGATGAGCGTCGCCCGGTGCTCGTGGGCGCGCTTCAAGGCGGCGCCGAACACGGGATGGGACTCGGTGGTGTTGGCGCCGGCGATGAAGATGACGTCGCACGCTGCTTCGATCTCGCGCATCGACCCCGACGCCGCGGCGGTGTTGATGGCGCGCTGCATCGCCGCCACCGATGTCGAGTGGCACAGGCGGGTGCAGTGATCGACGTTGTTGGTGCCGAGCGCGCCCCGAAACATCCGCATCATCAGGTAGTTCTCCTCGTTCGAGCACTTCGCCGAGGAGAAGCAGGCGAGGGCGTCGCCGCCGCGCTCGCGCTTGATGCGTGACAACTCTTGCGCGGCCAGGCCGAGGGCCTCCTCCCAAGTGGCCTCGCGGAACGGCTCGTACCAGTCAGCCGGTGTGGCGACGCGGTCGCGGATGTCCTGGTCCAGCCGTTCGAGCAGCGGGAGCGCGCGCACAGACTTCCCGGTGGCGCGGGGCGGCGTCCCGGGCTTCGACTGTTGGCCTTCCCCCTCGATGCTGCGCCACGGGCCGCCCCGGCGCTCGGCACCGGTCGCACCCTTCCACACCCAGCGATCGCCTTCCTGCTTCCAGCCCTTTCGCATCAAGGGTCTGGTCAGTCGATCGCGATGTTGGGGGAAGTCGTAGCCGAAGCGACCCTTGACGCAGGTCGAGCCTTGGTTGGGGGTGTTCAGCTCGATGTTCGGAGAGGTAACGCGGAGCACCTTCTCACCGGCGACGTGCAGGTCCACCTGACACCCCACGCCGCAGTAGGGGCAGACGGTCCGCACGATCCGGTCGGGATGGCGGATCTGCTCGGGAGCGAAGCGCTGCTTCGGCATCACCTCGAAGATCGCGCCGGTGGGACAGACGCGGACGCATTCACCGCACCACGTGCACCCTGCCTTGTCGGGATCGCCGTCGGCACCGACGATGATCTCGGCGTGCTCGCCCCGCCACCCCACGTCGAGCACGCCGACGACCTGGATGTCCTCGCACGCCCGCACGCAGCGCGTGCACAGGACGCAGGTGGACATGTCGTGGCGGATCATCGGATCGCCGGCCCGCTCGTCGCCGGAGCGAAGGGGGAGGTCGCGGGCGTCGACGGGCGTCGGCGTCACGCCGTAGCGGACCACATAGCCCTCGAACTCGTTGCGCGGGCTGGCGCGCCCGCCATTACGGAGGTGGTCCGCCGGGTAGCGCTCGAGCAGCAGGCGCAACACCCCCTTGCGGTTCTCCACCGCCGCATACGACTCGGTCGTGACGACCATGCCGTCGGCGACCTTGGTGGCGCAGGCCGGGAGCAGCTTGGGCTGGCCCTCGACCGATACCAGGCAGATGCGGCAATTGCCCACGATTGGCAGCTTCGGGTACCAGCACAGCGCCGGGATGTCGATCCCGGCGCCCCGGGCCGCCTCGAGGATGGTCCGGCCTTCCCCAGCGGTGACGGAGCGGCCGTCGATCGTGAGCGTCGCCATACCGGAATAGATATCGTGCGGGAGGGGAGTCGCAAGACGAGTGGGTGAAAAACGAAGGGGGCCGGCGCATGGCGCCGGCCCCGTCGTGTATCAGAGCGCGATCAGTTCACCGAGGGTCCACCGGCAGGTGAAGGTGCGTATGGTCCCCGTTCTCCCCCTCGTCCGTGAACCAACAATACGCCCAGATCTTCGCGGGGCGCAGGACCTGTTGGCCCGCGCGCAGGATGATCCCCATCGGCTCGTCGTCGAGTACTAGCGGGAGGCTGGTCATGCCCTCGTCCAAGGCAAACCGCTTGCCACGATCCCTCATTCACAACCTGCTGTCCTACATGAGCTTGTGAATCGCCTGTCGGGTCGCTGTCGTTATTCAGACACGTTCGACGCCGTGTCGAGCTGACGCGGGGGTTTCGTCGCGGTGAAGCCGCTCCGTTTGGAGCGGCGGCTGCGTTGCAGCTGCCAGCCGTGGTACAACGTCTGGAGCGCCTCCGGGCCGAGCGGGATGACCTCGCGTGAAGCGCCGGCCGAGAGGACGATATGGACGCCGCCCGAGCGTGTGCGCGCTTGCAGATCGGCGATCAAGGCGGCGCGGTCCTTGGCCCGGAGGTCGGCGAGGCTCCTCGGTTCGAGCACGACCAGGGCAGGGGAGAGATCGGGGAACCACCTCCCGAAGTTGATCACGAGCGCCTGCAGCGCGCCGGCGAGCTGCTCGGTCACGGCCCGTCCCTCGGCGGCCTCGACGGCGCCGAGATCCTGGTCCACGAGGAACACTTCGATGTCGTGCGCGGCGAGGAAGAGCGCTTCGGCGAGGGCGGCGGCGCCGACCACCACGACGAGGTCACCCGGCTCCAGGCGAGGCGCCCAGGCCACGATCGGGTGTCCATGGTCGAGCCCCCAGTGGGTGGGTTCCCGCTGCGCCTCGCGCAGGGCACGGTGCTTCTGGCGCCAGCGCGGGAATGACGGCAGGCGCAGCCGGCGCGCGATGATGCGGTCCACGTGCTCGAGCAGGAGGACTTCGGTGAGCAGGTACTGATCCTGGGCGCTGGCCTGCAGCTCGCGTACCGCCTCGTCGCCGATCTGGAGGAGCGCCTCGCGCGGGAGGGCGTTCTTGTACTCCTCAATGCGCTGCAGGATGAACTCCTGGTATTCCTGCTTGAGCGAGCGCGAAGGACGGGGCGCGCGCGTCGCAGCGAGCCGCTCGGCGCTGGATGAGGTCAGCACGGCTCGACGTGCACCGTCACGGTGTTCAGCGCCAGATCGCGTTTCAGGCGCGCCTCGACCTCGTCGGCGATCGCGTGAGCTGCCTCGACGTTAGCGTCCTTGTCCACCGCGATCGTCACCTCGGCGTACCGCACGCCGGCGCCCCCCTCCCCGCTTCCTCCCCGACCACCGCGGGAGCGGATGTCGTACGCGCTCTTCACACCGTCCACGGCCTGGGCGGTGTGGCGAATGGCGCGTTCCGGGATCGCCCGCTCGTCGACGAGCACCGGCACCGTGCGCGCGAGGATCTGGTAGGCGACGCGCACGATCAGCGCTGCCACGACGATCGCGACGACCGGGTCGACCCACGCGGCGCCGCGGCGCGCGAACAGCACGCCGATCAGCACGCCGATCGTGATGAAGACGTCGGTGCGGGTGTGCGCGGCATCGGCGATCAGGAGCTCGCTCGACAACTCGTGCCCGCGCCGATTCTCGTACCAGGCGACGAGCACGTTGATGCCGAGCGTCGCGAGCAGGACGACCAGGCCCAGGTCGGTCACCACGACGGCCTGCCCGCCGCCCACGAGCTTCTGGACCGCGTTGCGCACCAACTCGAAGCAGGTGATCGACAGGAAGACCACGATCGCCAGGGCGCCCAACGTTTCGAATTTTCCGTGGCCGTACGGATGGTCTTCGTCGGGCGCGCGCGCGGCGACGCGAATCACGATCAGACCGAGCACGTTGTAGAGCGAGTCGACCGACGAATGCAGCGCATCGCCCCACACAGCGAGCGAACCCGACGCGGTGCCGACGACCGCTTTGGCGGCGACGACGGCGAGGTTGGCGCCGAGCAGACCAATCAGAACGCGGCGCACCGCGGCGGAAGACATGGCCTTGCAACCTTGTGACTGGGGCGGATTTAGTCAACTTTGCTTGACAATAATAAGATAGTTGTCTAAATATCTATGCATGCATGACTCCCTGTTCCGCGCCCTCGCGGACCCCACCCGCCGACGCATCCTCGAGCTCCTCGCCGAGGGCGACCGCACTGCAGGGGACATCGCCGAGCAATTCCCGATCGCGTTCGCGTCGGTCTCGCACCACTTGGGCGTGCTGAAGGCCGCCAGCCTCGTGGCCGCGGAGCGGCAGGGGCAGTTCATCCGCTACCGGCTCAATACGACTGTGTTTCAGGAGGTCGTGCGCTACTTCATGAAGAGCTTCTCGGGAGGGAACGATGCGTAGCCGCTGGTTTGGCCTCGTGGTCGCGGTGCTGGCCGCCGCGGTTTCGGTGTGGGCGTACCCGCGCCTGCCCGTGATGGTCGCGACGCACTGGAACCTGCAGGGGACGCCGGACGGGTACTCGTCCCGCTTCTGGGCGGTTGCCTTGATGCCCCTCGGGATCCTCGGCCTGACGGGTCTGTTCAGCGTGCTGCCCAAGGTCGATCCCAAACGGGAGAACTACGCCAGGTTCCTGGACAGCTATTGGCTGATTGCGAACGCAGTACTCGTCTTCACGGGCGTCGCCCACGCGCTGATCCTGGCGAACGGCCTGGGCTACACCGTCCAGGTGGACCGGCTCGTTCCGCTGGGGTTGGGCCTGCTATTCGCCTTCCTCGGCAACTACCTGACCCGCGTCGAGCCGAACTGGTTCGTCGGGATCCGCACGCCGTGGACCCTGTCGAGCGACACAGTATGGCGGAAGGTGCATCGCACCGCCGGTTGGTCGTTCGTGATCGCCGGTTTTGTGATCGCGGCGGGCGCGTTCGCGCCGCGGCGCGCCTTCGTGTCGCTCTTCATCGCGACCCTTGTCGCCGCGGCGGGGATTCCGGTGGTGCAGTCGTACGTTCTCTGGAAGCGAGAGCAGCATGATCGTCACTAGCGTCATCTGTGCCGCCCTGGCGGTGACTGGATCCTGGCGCTCCGCCGTTAATCGACGGCTCGCAGCAGCGCCCCTTTGAGATAGCCGGTCTCCGGAATGTTCACGAGCTCGGGGTGATCGCCCGCCGCGCCGCAGACGGCGAGGAGCTGCAGCCGGCGGCCGGAGTCGCGTGCCGCGTCGGCGAGCATCGCCTGGAAGACGTCGCGGCTCACGTGGTAGGAGCACGAGCACGTGAAGAGCACGCCGTCCCGCGCGAGGATCCGCATCGCCCGGAGATTGATCTCCTTGTAGCCGGCGACGGCGCGGGGCAGGGTGTCCTTGGTCTTCGCGAACGCCGGCGGGTCGAGCACGATCGTGTCGAACCGCTCCTTGCGCTGCTCGAGATCGCGCAGCAGGTCGAAGGCGTTCGCCTCGCGCCAGACGATGTTGCCGATGCCGTTGAGCCGGGCATTGTCCGCGCCCCGCGCCAGCGCCTCGGCACTCTGGTCCACCGCGATCACTTCGGCCGCGGGTCGCGCGAGGTGTAGCGCAAACGAGCCGTGGTAGGTGAAGAGATCGAGGGCGCGGCCGCCTGAGCGGGTGTGGCGCGCGACGAGGGCGCGGTTCTCGCGCTGATCGAGGAACGCTCCGGTTTTCTGCCCAGACCACGGCGCCGCGAGATACTTCACACCATCCTCGACAACCTCCACCTCCTCCGGTACCTCGCCGTAGGCCAACACAACCTCCGACGGCAGCCCCTCGTGCCGGCGCACGCCGGCGTCGTTGCGCAGCAGGATTCCGTCGGCGGCGAGCGCGATGCGGATTCCGGCAACCACGTCTGCGCGGGCCCGCTCGAGCCCCGCCGAGAGTAGCTGAGCCACCACCCACGGCCCGTACTTGTCCACAATGAGCGACGGCAGGCCATCGCCCTCGGCGTGCACCGCGCGCCAGGCGCTCGCTTCGATGCCGGCCCGCGCGCGCGCCGCGGCCGAGATGCGCTCTCCCCACCAGGCGGCGTCCACCGGCTCCTCGCGCCGCGTGAGGAGCCGGAGCCGAATCTCGGACTTGGGGGAGTAGAGCGCCTGACCCAGAAAGCGGGCGCGGCGGTCCGTGACGCGGACGATGCCCGGCTCCTTCCCTGGTTCCTCGGCCACGTCGCTGCGGTAGATCCAGGGGTGACCTTGCTTCCACCGTTCGGCGCCCTTGGCGGTGACGACCGCGGTCATCGATCCGGCCGCAGCTTCGCCGCTTCCCGGAGATACGTATGTTTCAGCTCGCGCGGCGCCTTGGCCGAGTAGAAGTGCAGCAGAACGCGGATGCAGCGCGTCAGGCCGTCCGGGACCGCGACCTCCGCCGCGCCGAGCAGCGGGACGTCCGTCCAACCGAGGCGGCGGGCGGCGCGCGCAGGATAGTCGGCAGTGAGGTCGGGTGACGACGTGAAAATCGCGCTCTCCACGTCGGCCGGCGCGAAACCGTTGGCGGCCTGGAGCGCGCGCAGCAACTCTTCCGTAGCCTGCAGGATCGCTTCACTCGTGTTCGCGGCCGCGGTGGTGGCACCGCGGAGCCCGCGCAGGATCTTCGTCATGGCGCTCGCCGATCAGTGGCGGTTGATGGTGCTCACCGATCCTGTCCTACTCCAGGGACGAGATGCGGTAGACGTGTGCCGGCGGGCGACGGCCGGCGGAGCGACGCTGGTGCAAGTGCGCTGGAAAGATGGCACGCCGAGGGAATTGCTGCAGCTTGCACAGGCGTTGGTGTTGGCCCTGCCGGTCCCCGTCCTCGTGAACGACCGGGTAGACGTCGCGCTCGCGGCGGGCGCGGCGGGGGCGCACCTCGGCCAAGACGATCCGCCGCTCGAGGCGCTGCGGCCGGCGGTTCCCCCGGGCTTCCTACTCGGTATTTCGGTCGGCTCCGCCCTCGAGGCCGAACGCGTACGGGCGTGGCCCGCCGACTACTGGAGCGTCGGTCCCTGCTTCGCTACGGGCAACAAACCCGACGCCGGAGCCGCGCTTGGTCCCGCGGGCTTTGCGGCGCTCGCGCTTCTGGCGCCGGAGGGCACCCCGGTCATCGGGATCGGGGGAATCACGGCGGCGAATGCGGGCGCGATTATCCGTGCGGGAGCAGTCGGCGTGGCGGTGATTGGAGCGGTGCTGAGTGCAGGAGATCCAGAGAGCGCTGCACGTGAGCTTCGAGCGTCGACGCCCTGACGCCGATCTCCTAACGCCCTCTTTGTCTTGCCCGTCTGATCGCCGCGAGATGGTCCGCGTACGTCTCCGAGAAGACGTGCTTGCCGTCGGGTTGCGCGACGAAGTAGAGAAAGCCCACGGGGGCTGGATCCAACGCTGCGTACAGGCTCGAGTCGCTCGGTTGACTGATCGGCCCGGGCGGCAGACCGGGATGGAGGTACGTGTTGTAGGGTGAGCGAATCTGCAGGTTCCGCTCCCACACCCGCCGCAACCGCCTGCCGTAGGCGTAGTTGATCGTGGGGTCGGCTTGCAACGCCATGTGGCGCTTCAGGCGGTTGTGATACACCGCGGAGACATAGGGCCGGTCGGGGCGGTAGCGCACCTCGGACTCGATGATCGACGCGAGCGTCACGACCTCGTGGCGCGTCATGCCGAGCTGCGCCAGGCGAGCGTCCCACTCTGGCGGCCAGCGCTCGATGAATTCGTGCGTCATCACCCGCACCAGGTCCCGGGCCTTGATCCCGACGGGGACAGTATAGGTCGTCGGGTACATGTAGCCTTCGACGCCGGCCGGGTTCACGCGGATGCCCAGCTCGCGTTGCAGCGCGGTGTCCCTGACGGCGGCGAAGAACGAATCGCGCGGGATGCGGAGCCACACCCGCGCCCGCTCGGCGATCTCGAACGCCATCATCCCCTCGAGCACGGTGAACCGGACCTCGTCGCCGCGGCCCGCTTTCAGCGCGGTCACCACGTCGCTCCAACTGTCGTCTACGTGAAAGGTGTAGATGCCGCTCTTGAGCCCGGCGGGGAGGCCGCGCACCCGGGCGTAGAGCCGGAACCAGCCGGCGTGATCGATTACGCCGTGCTCGGCGAGGGTATCGACCGCCTGCCCGAACGTCGCGCCGCGGGGGATCGTCACCGTCACTTGCGGCCCCTGGGCGCCCCCGCCGCACGCCGCCACCGCCAGCACGAGGAGGACCGCTCTCACGTCGTTCCCCCGCGCTTGGCGTCCAGGTAGTGCTGCAACAGCAGCGCCGCGGCCAGGGCGTCGACGTCCGCCTTCCGGCCTCGCGTCGAGCCGCCCATCTCCCGCACGGCGGCCAGCACGCGGGCCGTCGTCATGCGCTCGTCCCACAGCGCCACCGGGAGCGCGGCCCGCCGCCCGATGGCGTCGGCGAGCGCGCGCGCCGCGCGCGCGGCCTCCCCCTCGGCACCGGTTTCGTCGAGGGGCAGTCCCACGACGACGCCCACCACGTGCTGGGTGGTGACGTGCTCGAGGAGGCGAGCCATCGGGAAGCGCTTGCCAGGCCGACGGGTGAGGGTGTCGAGCGGTTGGGCGAGCGTCTGCGATTCGTCGGAGAGGGCGAGACCGATGCGGCGCTCACCCCAGTCGACGCCCAGCAGCCGGCCCCCTTCGCTCAACCCTGCGCCATCGTCTGGAAGAACTCCACGTTCGTTTTTGTCCGCTTGAGCCGCTCGAGCAGAAACTCGATGGCCTCGACGGGCGGCATGTCGGCCAGGAAGTTGCGGAGCAGGTACACCTTGTTGAGCTCTTCCTTGGTGAGCAGCAGCTCTTCCTTACGCGTGCTGGTGCGCTGCACGTCGATCGCGGGGAAAGTACGCCGCTCCGCGATGCGGCGGTCGAGAATGACTTCCGAGTTGCCGGTGCCCTTGAACTCCTCGAAGATCACCTCGTCCATGCGCGAGCCCGTGTCGATCAGGGCGGTTGCGAGGATGGTGAGCGACCCGCCCCCCTCGATGTTGCGGGCCGCGCCGAAGAACCGCTTGGGCTTCTGCAGCGCGTTCGCGTCGACACCGCCCGAGAGAATCTTGCCCGAGTGCGGGACGACGACGTTGTGCGCCCGGCCCAGACGCGTGATCGAATCGAGCAGAATGACGACGTCCTTGCCGTGCTCCACCAGACGCTTCGCCTTCTCGATCACCATGTCGGCGACCTGAACGTGGCGGTCGGCCGGCTCGTCGAACGTCGACGAGACGACTTCCACGTTCGGCCCCTTCACGTTTTCTTCCATGTCGGTCACTTCCTCGGGCCGCTCATCGATCAGCAGTACGATGAGGTAGACCTCGGGGTGGTTCTCGATGATGGAGTTGGCGAGCTTCTGCATGAGGATCGTCTTACCGGCCTTCGGGGGCGACACGATCAAACCGCGCTGGCCTTTCCCGATCGGCGAGAGGATGTCGAGCACCCGCATCGACAAGTCGCCGTCCTTGCGCTCCAACTTGAGCTGCTGTTCCGGGTAGCGCGGCCGGAGGTTGTCGAACGCGACGCGGTGCTTGGCCTTCTCGGGCTCCTCGCCGTTGACGACCTCGACCTTCAGCAGTGCCAAGTAGCGCTCGCCCTCTTTGGGCGGCCGCACCTGGCCCATGATCGTGTCGCCGGTGCGCAGATCGAACCGCTTGATCTGGCTCGGCGAGACGTAGATGTCGTCTGGACCGTACAGGTAGTTCCAGTCGGGACTGCGCAGGAAGCCATACCCTTCGGGGAGGATCTCCAGCACACCCTCGCCGCGGAGCACCGTGTCGGTGTCGAGCAGCGATTGTTCGATGCGGAAGATCAGATCCTGCTTGCGGAGCCCCGAATAGTTTTGAATGTTGAGGCTCTCAGCCATCGCGTGCAGTTCCGCGACGGACTTTCTCTTCAGTTCGGCGATATCCACGTGTGCTTCAGCTCCGGTTGCGTTTACGGCGGGGGAACCCCGGGATGGGGGAGTGGGCCTAGTTGATAATGGAAACCTGGGAATGTGGCGGCGTGCGAAGCTGTGATACTAGGCCGGGTCCCACGCCGCGTCAAGAGTGCCCATGAGCCTCACCAGGTTCCTCACCGCCTGGCGCACGATCCCCCTGCGCGACCGCGAAGTCATTGATGCGCTTGTAGATCCAGCCCACGCCGGCCCGTCGCCGGAGCTGGCCCAGGCGCTGGAATCGTGGCGCGGCAGCTATTACTGGTCCGCCGAGCCCGATGGCCGGCACCTCGTCCTGACCCATCCGGCCGCGCCGCGGCCGCGCGAGCGCTGGGTGCTGCATGCGCTGCTGTTCGCGGCCACCCTGTTCACCACCACGCTCGGCGGGGCGGTGCTCAGCGGCTCCGTCACCATGGACCTCGCCGTCTCGGTGCCGGATTGGGGCGCGCTCTTCCTCAACGGCTGGAGCCGTGGACTCAGTTTCTCGCTGCCCCTGCTCGCCATTCTCCTGTGTCACGAGCTGGGACACTACCTCACGGCGCTCCGTTACCACCTCGACGTTTCACCGCCCTATTTCATTCCGGGTCCGCCGGTGCCCGTCGGCATCGGCACTTTCGGCGCGTTCATTCGTTTGCGCACGATCCTCACCGATCGCCGCCAGTTAATCGACGTCGGCGCCGCGGGGCCAGTCGCCGGATTCGTAGTCGCCCTTCCGGTGCTGTGGGTCGGCTTGGCGCTCAGTCGACCGGCCGACGTGGGCGTGCACGGGATGACGGTATGGCTCGGGGACGGACAGCTGTGGCAGCTGGGCGACTCGATCATCACGCGCGTAGTGCGACGGCTCGTGTTGGGCGACGTGCCGGGGGTGGTGCTGCACCCCACCGCGGTGGCGGGATGGTTCGGCATGTTCGTGACGGCGCTCAATCTCTTGCCCATGGCGCAGCTCGACGGCGGCCACGTGCTCTACGCGGCGCTGCCGCGGCGGCACGAATGGTTCGGGCGCGGATTCTGGGCGGCCATCATGCTCCTGGGCGCGTTCTTCTGGTCCGGATGGCTGGTGTGGGGAACGCTGGTGCTCGTGCTCTCGCGCGGGCGCCTCGGTCACCCACCCGTGCTGGACGTCTACCGCCCGTTACCGCCCTCGCGGCGCTGGCTCGCGTGGGCGAGCCTCGCTCTCTTTTTGGCGACGTTCACGCCCATGGGAATCGGTCCTTAAGTATTGCGTAAGTCCCTTTTTCTTATATCTTTGCGCAAACCAGCCCGATCGGCTCTGCATGCCAGCACAACCGGCTCGGTACCAAGCATCTCCCGCGCTCGACCAGGTCGTTCACGACCTTCCTCCGATTCGTTTCGACGGACAGCCAATCGATATTCGCCTCTCGGTGCGCCGCAGCGAGGACGGCATTTGGCGCGGCCGCGTGCTGTTCGGCGCCGAGGGAACGGAGGCTGAGCGCTCCACCGCCGAAATCTTCTGCGCCAGCTCGGAACCAGACCTGTGGCAAGCGGTCCGGGACCTGCGTGACCACCACCTGCGCGATCTCTACCGCTCCCTGCTCTGATGGCGGATGCGCGCGCCGCGCTGCTGAAATTCCGGCACGATCTTTCCAATCCCTTGTCGGCGATTCTCGCTGAAACGCAGATCCTGCTCCTCACGCCCGAGAAGTTCGACGAGGAGACGGTCTCGAGCCTGAAACAGATCGAGGACCTGGCGCGCAAGATGCGTCAGATGCTCCAAGCGATCGAGTGAGCCGGCGGCACCGCCCCCGGTACTGCCCGCCTACGGCGTGGTGGCGCCCAGCCGCCCGCCGGTGGATCGCCTTCCTCTATAAGCCGCCGCCCGTCCGTAGACGTGTCGGCCGCGCCTACTTCTACTGGTGATGCCCGTCATAGCGGCCCTGGTCGTAGTGGAGTAACCGTGTAAGCCCTTGCGCGGCTTAGGTCGCGGGGCATCTTTCCACCCCCTTATGTGGCGCCGGAGCTTCACTTTGACGGTTACGCGTGGTGTCCTCATTGGGGTGAGTTGCTTTGGGCTGGCCTGCGCTGGAGGGGCTGCAATCCGCCCCGGCGCCGTCACTCCCGCCCAGATCCCGGCCCTCCTGACCCAAGCTCAGCAGCAGCCCAACAACGCCACGCTCCGTTTCCGCCTGGCGGCTGCCCTCATGGCAGCCGGCCGGTGCGATACGGCGGTCGTTGTGGCGCACGCCGGCGAACTGATCGCGCCTGCCGACGCCGTCGGGCCGCTGGTTGTAGGAGGGTGCCAGGAGAAGGGCGGGCGCTATGACCTCGCCTTCGCGACCTACACCGACTTCGCCGCCAAGCACCCCCAGGCGCGGGGCGTCGCGGCCGTCCGCGCCAAGGCCCAACTCGCGTTACGCACCCAGGCGGAGCAGACGGCCCGCCAGGCGTTAGCGAGCGAGTCCACGCTGACGCGGCTGCCTCCTGAGCCCTCGACACTCGCCGTTCTCCCGGTCACGATTTCCGCCACGCGGGGAGGCGACTCGACGTTCCAGCCGCTGTCGCGTGGTCTTGCCGAGCTGATGACGTCGGATCTGGCGATGGTGCGCTCCCTGCGCCTGCTGGAGCGCATTCAGATCGGCGCGTTGGTCGACGAGCTGAAGCTGGGGCAGAGTCAGCGGGGAGATCCCGCCACCGCAGCGCGCGTCGGCCGGCTGCTCAGGGCGGAGCGAATGGTGCAGGGCGTCGCGTCGATCACGCCGGACGGGCCGGTGCGGCTCTCCGCGTCCGTGGTGCGTGGCGACGGGACGGTCCGCTCCGGCGCCCAGGCGAACGGCACGTTCAAGGAGCTGCTCGACCTCGAGAAGCAGCTGGTGTTCGGCGTCGCGGGCCAGCTGGGAATCCAGCTCACCGAGGCCGAGCGGCAGAGCATCCTGCGCCAAGGTCCGCGCAACCTCGCCGCCTTCCTCGCCTACAGCCAGGGCCTCGAGGCGCTCGATCGCGGCGACTACCGGGCCGCCGCCGCGGCGTTCAGCGCCTCCGTGCGCGCCGACCCGAACTTCCAGGCCGCGCAGCAGCACCAGCAGGCCGCCGAAGCGGCGCCCGCCGCGCAGGGGGCGGGGGGCGGCGACGTCATCGCCCTCGTGAACGCGGCGGAGCAGCCGCCCGTACCCCCCGAGCCACCGACGACTGGCGCACTCGAGTCCGCGAAAGACGAGACCTCACCCTCGCTGGGGGGCTCGTTGACCGTGGACAACGGAAACTCGACGACGAAAGCGGAGCTGACCCCGGCGACCCAGGGCATCAATTCCGTGACCCAGACGTCGGTCATCATCCGCATCATCTTCCATCTGCCCTGATGCGCGCCCCGGCTGTCGCACTTCTCGTTGTCAGTGCGGTGGCGACCAGCGCGTCCGCGCAGGTGAGCCCGTTCGGCACCGTCGCGCGCACCGGCGTCGTCTTCGAGAGCTACAGCTTCGGGACGGGACTCGCCTTCGACCGCATCAGCGAGATGACGATCCCCTTCGCCGTCACGCAGCGCTTCGGGAGCCGTGTCGTGGTGGACCTGGGGTCGGCCTATGCCAGCGCGTCGGTGCGCGAGGTGGGGGCGGGCAAGACGATTGATCACTCCGGCCTGATCGATACCGACATCCGTGCGACCGTGGGCGTCATCCCCGGGCGGCTGTTACTCACGCTCGTGGGTACCTTGCCGACCGGTGCCGCCGAGGTTCCCGATACGACGATTCCGTTGTTCGGCGCGACCGCGACGGATCTGCTGGGATTCACGACGCCCGGCTTCGGCTCGGGCGGTGGCGTGTCATTCGGTTTCGCATCGGCCTTCAAGGTCGGCCAGAACTGGGCGATGGGGACGGGCGGGAGCTACCGCTACGGCGCGAGCTACACGCCGGTGGCGGGCGGCGGCGAGTTGACGCCGGGCGGCGAGGTCCGCGCCCGCGTCGGGATCGAGGGGCCGTTTGGTCACGGGAAATACTTCCGCGGCGCGCTGATCTACACCACCTCGGGCGCCAACGACATGAGTGGCGGTGGACAGACCGTAATCGGGGACCGCGTGCTCGCGTACGGTGCCGTGAGCATGCCGTTGGGTCGCAATAACCTGTCGCTGTATGGGTGGGAGATGCGACGCCTTCGCGCGCGCGGTTTCGACACGCCGGGAGCCGTCTCGGTGCCCCGCGGCAACGTCCTCGCGCTCGGTGCTCGGCTCGAGCGGCCGCTGTCGCCCACAGTGACGCTCGTCCCAGTACTCGAATTCCGCCACGAGCTGACCGGGCCGACCGACAAGATGGAGCTGTTGGGCTACCTCGTGCGAACCGGCACGGACTTCCGTTATCGCTTGAGCGATCGGGCGACTGCCGTGGTGCAGGCGCAGCTCGCCTTCGGCCGGCTCAACGACGACGGCCAAAGCGTTTCGGTGCTTGGCCCGCGCCTCGGCGCCCTCATCGAGTGGAGCCGCTGATCCGACACATCTAGACAGCCTCTCCGGGGTATCCCATCCTACTAGTGACCCCCTCCCGGAGTGCCGTCATGAAGCGGTTCGGTCTGCTGTTACTCGGTGTCCTGACAACGGCTCGGTGTGGCGGCGGTGACGGCGGCACCGGCCCGTCGCCCAATTCGATCGCCGTGAGCGCGGGGAATGCCCAAGTCGGCGCGGCGGGCACGGCGTTGGCAGAGTCGCTGGCGGTGATCGTGCGGGATCAGGGTGGTGCAGTCCTCGCCGGTGTGAACGTCACCTTCACCGTCACGGGGGGTGGCGGCAGCGTGTCACCCACTGCGCGCGTGACGAACGCGGCAGGCATCGCGAAGACCCTCCGGACCCTCGGCCCCAACGCGGGCACCCAAACCGTCACCGCCAGCGCAGGCAACCTCACACCGGTGCAGTTCAGCGCCGTGGCGCAGATCAACGGTGCCGTCAACATCGCCAACAGCACGACAGGCCCGCTGACCGACACCGTCGGTGCCACCAGAGCGGAGTCGTTGATGGTGCTCGTGACCGACCAGAACGCCACTCCGGTGCCGGGCGTGGCGGTGGCGTGGACAGCGACCGGCGGCTCGGTCTCCGCCGCATCGGTCCCTACGAGCGCCGCGGGTCTTTCGAAGGTTCAATTCACTTACGGTACCGCGGCGGGCAATCAGTCGGCGACGGCAACCGTGACCGGGCTCGTGGGATCGCCGGTGCCGATCTCGCTGACTGCGACGGCCGCCACCGCCGTGTCCATCGTCAAGACCGCGGGTGACGGCGGCACGGCGGCGCCGTCAAGTCAGGTGAATTACACCGTGCAGAGTCGGGACACGCACGGTAATCCAAAGGGTGGTGTGACGATCGACTGGGCGGTCGGCACCGGTGGTGGTTCGATCACCCCGCCCCAGAACACGACGCAGGCCAACGGCAACGCCACCGCCACCGCTATGCGCACGCTGGGCGCGGGGGTGGGCGCTCAAACAGCCACGGCCACCGCGGCCGCGTTGCCCGGCGCGCCGGCGGATACGTTTACAACAACCGCCGCCATCGTGACGACCGTGCAGGTTGCAAACTTCTCCTTTACGCCTTCCACGCTCGCGAACATTCCCGCAGGGACCACCATCACGTGGGCTTGGCAGGGCACGACCGCGGCACACAACGTGACGTTCGCGGCGGCGACGGGGGCGCCCGCGAACATCACCGACCGGACGTCGGGAAGCGTGCAGCGGACGTTCAACACGGCAGGGACGTTCACGTATCAGTGCACGAACCATCCGGCGACCATGAACGGGACTGTCACGGTTGTTCCTTAGGCAGCAGCTGACGTCTTGAGGTAGGCCCAGCCGCTGGCGAGGTAGAGGGCTAGGAAGACGACCGTCGTCGCACTGACGCCGTACTTCCAGATCGCGGGGGCATCGCTGGTCGAGAGCAGGCCTTCGATCGTCCCCGCGATCGCGAGCAGCGTTACGACGGCCCCCACCATCCGCACGGCGACGCGCCCTTCGAGGACCAGTGCGTCCTTCCGAGTCCGGTCGCCCGGGGCGATGATCGCTTTCGCGAGCCGGAATCCCGCCCCCGCCGAGATGAAGATCGCCGTCAGCTCCAGCACCCCGTGGCCCGCCACGAACGTCGTCAAGTAGTCGAGCGCGCCGTAGTTCTTGAACAACCCGAAACCGAGGCCCAGCATCATCCCGTTGGCGATCAGCAGCCACCCGGTGAGCAGGCCACAGGTGAGCCCGCCGACGAACACCCCGAACGACACCTGGATGTTGTTGCTGATGATGGCGGCGGCGATCACCGGGCGCTGCTCGCCCTCTGCCTGGGCGTAACTGCGTCCCTCCGCCTGCCGCTGCGCCGCCTGCTCCGCGCGGCTCACCATTATGGGCGACACGATTTCGTCGGCGAGTGTCGGGCGCTCGCGGATCATCACGTAGCCCATCGCCGCGGGGACGATGAACAGGGCGAAGGACACCAGCACGTAGGCCCACGACTGCACCACTGCCGCGGGGAAGTCGCGAAGCAGATAGCGCGCCAGCGGCATCCCCTGCTTGCCGCGGGCGCGGTACAGGGCGTTGTGCCCGGCGCTCACCACGCGCTCCAGGTACTCGATGACGCGCGGATCCACGCCGTAGGTGTGCGCCCGTGCGAGATCGGCCGCCACTTCGCGGTAGCGGGCCGCGAACGCCGGGATCTCCGCCCCCGCGAGCGCACCGACGCCGGAACGCTCCATCCGCACCGCCAGCGTGCGGAACGCTTCCCAGCTTTCGCGCTTCTTGGCGAGGAACCGCTCGCCCGTGACCGTCGTCCGGCCCGCCGCTCCCGCTCCCCCAGTGCGCGCGCGCGTCGCAAACCGGCCGCGCCGTTTTTGCTGTTCCTCCGCGAACACCTGCACCAGGTACGCCTGGGCGTCGTCCGTACGTCTCGGGATCCGGCCCTCGAAGCGCCGCGCCAGCTCGGTCGTGATCCGTACCTGTACCGCCGCGTTCAGCTCGTTCAGCCTCCCGAGAAAGCGATCGAGCAGGCGGAATTCGTCCTCGGAGAGCTCGGGAGGGCCGGTTTCGACCGGCTCTTCCTGTGGGGGGGCGGGCGAGACTGCGCCGAGCATCCAATCGGTGGGCCGGTCTCGCACCACGATCGTCCCCGCAGCCATGTCTCCCAGCCGCTTGTTGCTCTTGTTGAGGAACATCAAGAGCAAGGCCGGCAGGACCGGCAGGAAGGGGAAGTAACAATCGAGCAGCCGGACCAGGTTGCGCACGACGGCGGCACCGGCGGTCACCGGTTGGCCCGTGTCCATCACGACCCGGATGCCCAGCGCCTGCTTTCCTGGGGTCCGGCCCCCGTTCCAGGCCTCGAAGGCGGCGAAATAGCCCCAGATGAGCGCGAACAACAGCAGGATGAAGACCGCCGTGACCCAACCGCCGCCCGCCCCGCCGACATCCCCCACGTCGCTCCCGACGAGGATGAGCAGCATCAACGACAGGTAGACGAGGATCGTGTCGAGGAGGGCCGCGGCGACACGTGAGCCGACGCCCGCCAGCTCCAGACGCACCTCGACGTGCTCCGGCGTCTCGACGCCGTGGTGCTGGCGGAGGTCGAGCGGCGCCGGGTCTCGCGCGGAAGGCATCACGTCCTCATCTTACCGCCATCCCGCGCACGGAGCGAGAGTCGTATGGCCGACTTGCACCCGATGGAGCTCGGAGAGATTCTGGACGGGGCGCTTACGATCTTCCGCCGCCACTTCGGCCTGTTCGTGAAGATCGGTGTCGTGGCGCTGTGGCTGCCCGTTGCCATGATGGTCTACATTCAGCTCGCGGGCGGGACCGAACAGCACTTGGCGCTGTACTTCCTGGCCTTGCTCATCTCCAACTTCGGGGGCCTGTTCCTGACGGCCGCCGCCATCCGCGTGATTTCCGACTCATACATGGGGCGGCCGCCGGATCTGGGTGAGGCCCTGTCGCTCGGCGCGTCCAAGATCTGGCCCCTGTTCGTGGTCGGCTTCGGAAAAGGCATCATCATGGTCCTGCTGTTCGCGGTGATCGGCGTCATCGCCAGCCTCGCCATTCCCGCGATGGTGAGCGGCGGCGGCGGCGTGGCGGCCGTGCTCTTCATGGTGCTGGCATTTTTTGGTGGCTGCTGGTTCATCGCCTTCGTGCTGTGCGGCTACGCCGTCACGACGCCGATCGTCGTGCTCGAGAACCTGGGCGGCGCCTTCGACGCCTTCGGTCGTTCGTGGGACCTCACTCGCGGCTTCAAGCGCAAGATCTTCGGGATCGCCGTCGTCGCCTTTCTCATGATCTACCTGCCGATCCTCGTCATCGGCGGCCTGGGCGGCTACTTCCGCCTCACCGCGCCCGCGATGGGTCAGGCGATCGAGGTCGTCTCGGCCGCGCTGCCGATCATCGTGTACCCGCTCTTTTCCTGCATCGTGACCCTGATCTATTATGATCTGCGCGTGCGGCGCGAGGCGTTCGATCTGCAGGTGCTTGGCCAACAGCTGGGGATCAGCTGATCCAGTCCCCGTCCCTGGCCGCGGACTCGCTGCGGGGCGCGTTGCGTGAGGTGTTCGCGCGTCCTGAATACCACTGGGTGGAGCGCCGCCACCCGCTGGAGTGGCTCAGCAAACTGTGGTACCGTGCCATCGACTGGATCAACAGCCTCGCCGGCGATCACCCGACCGCGTTCACGTTGCTGATCTCCGTGTTGGCGATCGCCCTCGTCGCGCTGCTGGTGCATATCGGCTACGTCCTGTGGCGCATGGTGCAGCCCAGCACCGGCCGCGCGGGCGCGGCGCCCGGGGCCGCAGCGGTCATCACAGACAGCCGGTCGCACCTGGTCCGCGCCGCGGAGCTGGCGCGGGCGGGCCGCTACGCCGAAGCCCTGGGGCATCGCTTTCTCGCCGTGGTGCTCGAGCTGGAACGCGCCAACGCTGTGCGCTTCAACGCCTCGAAGACCCCCGCTGAGTACGTGGGCGAAGCGCGCCTCGACGACGCCGGCCGCACGACGTTCGCCGGCCTCGTGGCGTCGCTGTATCGCCATCTCTTCGGCGCGGTGCCGTGCGACGAGCTGCAGTACCAGGAATTCGGCGCGACGGCGCAGCAGGTGACGCAGCATGTCCTACCGGCTTGAGATCGGGCTCGCCCTGCTGCTCGCGAGCGCGGTCGGCGTCGCCGTGTTCGCGGCGCACCGCACCCCCAAGCCGCAGGAGCGCGATTTCCGGGCGTCCACGTTCCTGAGCGGGCCGGACGGCAGCCAGGCCCTCTACCGGGTGATGGTCCGACTCGGCCGCCCGGTGGAACGGCGGCGCACCGCGCTCTTCGCCTTGGTCGACGATACGTCGCAGCGGCGCGCCTCTCCCCCAGCGCTCGTCGTCGTCCTGGATCCCCCGATGGGGCTCGAGTCCGCGGAGCTAGACCAAGTCGTGCGGTTCGTGCAACACGGCGGCGCCGTGCTCGCGGCCGGGTACGGCGGCGGCATCACGCGCTGCGCCGGCTGGCGACTCCACCCCGAAGGGGCGCTCGACGACAGCGTGGCCGTGCGGCCACCGTTGGATGTAGGGGCGCAGCATGCCGCGCCCCTACGTCTGCCAGGCGCCGCCCGCGTGTTCGCGCCGCGCCCGCGCGGCGGGCGGCTCGAAGGCCTCGTCAAGCGCAGCGTGGCTGCGATCGCGGAGCCATGTGACTCGCTCGTGGCGGAGCGAAGCGACACGCTGATCGCGGCGATCGACGGTCGGCCCGTCGTGCTGCGGCAGCATTACGCCGGCGGCGGGACGATCACGCTCGCGTCCGACGTCGGCTGGTTTCGCAATCAGGTGTGGCGCGACAGCGACGTGCCCTACCTCGTCATGCCGCTGCTGACTCCCCCCCTCCGCGCGGAACGGCGCGGCCGCGTCGTGTGGGACGAATACCATCAAGGATTCGGGCGGGAGTCGCAGTCGATGGCGGCCGTCACCTGGGACTGGATGGTCCACTCGCCCGCCGGCTGGGCGATCTTCCAGCTCATGGCGGTGGGGCTGGTGTGGTTGGCCGTGACGGCGGTGCGGTTCGGTCCGCCCCGGTCGGTGATCGAGCGCCGTCGCCGCTCTCCCCTCGAGCACCTCGAGGCGCTCGCCGCCGGCCTCGAGAGCGCCTCCGATTCGGACACCGCCGTCCAGCGCATCGTCGCCGGACTGCGGCGCCGGTTGAGCCGCGCCGGCCATGTGGGCAGCAGCGACCTGAAAGCGTGGCTCGAGACGCTGGAGCTGGCCACGACGACTCCCCGCGGGCGCGGCTCGGTGCGCCGCCTGCGACACTTGATCACGCAACGCGGTGGCGCGTTCCCGGAACGCGCGCTCGACGCCGCCCAAGCCGTGGAGGACGTGTGGGAGGAACTTCGCCCGCGCACGACGCGCGAAGCATTCTAGACGCGATGCGCCAGGTGGTCCTGGGCCAGGAGGCCGCGACGCGCGAGGTGCTCGTCTGCCTCCTCGCCCGCGGCCACATCCTGCTCGAGGGCGTGCCCGGCACCGCCAAGACGCTGCTCGTGCGCACGCTCGCGCTCGCGCTCGAAGCGAAGTTCGTGCGCATCCAGTTCACCCCCGACTTGATGCCGGCGGACATCACCGGCATCACGCTGCTCACCGGCGCGCACGAGTTCACGTTCCGACAGGGGCCCATCTTTGCGGACTTGGTCCTCGCCGACGAGATCAACCGCGCGCCCGCCAAGACGCAAGCGGCCCTGCTCGAGGCCATGCAGGAGCGCACCGTGACGGTCGATGGCAAGAGCCATCCCCTCCCCGGCACGTTCACCGTCTTCGCCACGCAGAATCCGATCGAGTTCGAGGGGACGTACCCCCTGCCCGAAGCGGAGCTCGACCGTTTCATGGTCAAAGCGCTCGTCGGGTACCCGGCGGCACCGGTGGAGCAGGGGATCCTGACGCGTTACGTGGAGGGGTTCGAGGCCGACCGTCCGGAGACCTATGGCGTCAAGCCCGTCACCAACGCCGCGGGGCTCGAGCGGCTGCGCAAAGCCGTCGAGACGGTGCGGGTGGAGCCACGCATCACCGGATACATCACCGCCATCGTGCGGGCGACGCGCGAGGCGGCGTCGCTCACCCTCGGCGCCAGCCCCCGCGCCGGCGTGGCGCTCCTCAAAGCCGCGCGCGCCGCGGCGCTCATCGAAGAGCGCGACTACGTGATCCCGGACGACGTCAAGCTGCTGGCGCCCGCGGTGCTGCGGCACCGCGTGAGCGTCGCGCCCGAGCTCGAGCTCGAGGGGGTCACCGCCGACCAGGCCCTCAAGGCCATCCTCGATAAGACCGAAGCCCCCACCGCCTGACCATGGAGCTGCTGCTCGTCGGCGCCGTCACCGCAGCGTTCATCGCAGTCTGGTTCGCGCTGGGGACGTGGGGCGGCATCCTCTTCACGCGGCGCGGGCTCATCGTCGCTGGGGCGCTCGCGCCGCTCGGCGTGCTCGGGTTCTGGCTGCCGGGGGCACTCGACGCGATGCTGCTGGCCGATGCGGCCCTCGTCGCGCTCGTGTGGCTCGATGCCGGCCTCGCAGTGTCGCTCGAGCGCGACGGCCTCGTGGTCGCGCGCGAGCCGCTGCCGGCGCTGTGGGTCGGCCATGCCGGAGAGGTCGCGTATCGCTGGAGCAACGGCCGCGGGCGCCGCGCCCGGCTGCGCGTGCGCGAGATCCGCCCCGATCTCCTGGGCGGCGTGCAGCCGCCACGCGCGGTCACCGTTCCCGCCGAGGGCGCGACCCGCGAATCGGTCGCCGTGGTCCCGCAGCGGCGGGGGCGCGAGATCGCGGGAGGGTTCGTCGTCGACTCGGTCGGGCCGCTGGGCCTCGGGCGGCGGCGTCAACGGCTGGTCCTGCCCTGGGAGGTCATCGTCTATCCCCCGCTCGTCTCGATGCGGCTGCGCGCGTCGGTCGCACAGGCGCGGCGGCGCCGCGATGCCGGGATGAAAGCGATCCGAGAGCTGGGCGAGGGCCGGCTGTTCGAGTCGCTGCGCGAGTGGGTGCCGGGCGACGACATCCGGCACATCGACTGGAAGGCGACCGCCCGGCGCCGCAAGGTCATCACGCGGCAGTATGAAGCCGAGCGCCGCCAGCAGGTGCTCCTGGTGCTCGACCTCGGGCGGCTCATGACCGCCGACATCGCCGGGGGCGTGGCGCGGCTCGATTTCGTGGTGCAGGCGGCACTCGAGCTGGCGTACGCGGCCGCCCAGCACGACGACGACGTCGGCATCATGACGTTCGCCGACGGCGTGCAACATTTCGTGGCCCCGGAGCGGGGCCGTTCGGGGATGCGGCGCGTGCTGGACGTGCTCGCCGTCGTCGAGCCGAAGCTCGTCGAGCCGGACTATCCGGGCGCGTTCCGCTATCTCGCGGCCCGCAACCGCAAGCGCGCCCTCACGGTGCTGTTCACCGACGTGATCGATCGATTTGCCTCCGACGCCCTGGTGGCGAACGTCGCGTCGCTGCGGCCGCGCCACGTGCCACTGGCCGTGACGCTGCGCAATCCGGAGCTCGACGGCGTCGCCGCGCTGCGACCGACCGTACCCCGGGACGCATTCCGCAAAGCGGCCGCCGAGGAGCTGCTGCACGCGCGCGAGGAAGCGCTGGGACACATGCGCCGGGCGGGCGTGTTGGTGATCGACGTCACACCGCAGCGCGCGGCGCAGGCGGTGGTGTCGAAGTACGTCGACCTCAAGCGGCGCGGCGTGTTGTAACTGGCTGTCTGGCCGGTGCATGTGAGGAATGGTATCTTCGAGCACCTCTTCGACTGGTCCGTCACCTGATGCGTCGCCACCACAGGTTCGTCTGGGTTTTAGGGCTAGCCGCCGGGCTGGCCGTTGCTACGTGCCAGTTCCCGACGGACAAGAGCGATCAGGTCTTTGTCGTCCTCACGCCCTCAGATAGTCTCCTCGCGCATGGCGTGATCGGGCAGGGGCAGACGGACGTGATCTTCGCCCAGACCTGGCGCCGCCTCCCGAACGGCGATTCCGCGGAAGTCTTGAACGTGGACTACCACTGGTCGAGCGACAACGAGGCGATCGCCCGGGTCGAGCGGCGCAGCGGCGGGTACGCCGAAGTCACCGGCGTGAACGTCGGCACTGTCGACGTCCGGGCCAAAGCGGCAGCGTTCGACAAGTCGATCGATGCGGCGGTGCCCGTGCGGGTCTCGCCCAGCTTCGTCATCGACAGCGTCCGGCCTCTGACCGCGGCCTTCGGCGGGAAGGTGTCGGTGTACGGCGTCCGGGTGAATCAGATCTTCTTCATGGACCAGGGCTTTGGGACCCTCATTCCCGATGAGTTCTCGTTCACGGGGAGCCTCGAGGGACTCGGCCGGCTGGATTTCTGGGTGCCGTTCCCGTCGTCGTCGGGGCATCCGTTCTACTTCGGCCCTGGCGTCTTCGGCTCCACCGCCGATTCGGTCGACATACCGAGCCACTACGATGTCTTTGAGCCGAACTATGCCACGCCGAGTCTGGTGGATATCAATGGGGTTGGCGGGCCGCGCACGTTCTCCGGATTCCCCATCCTGTTCTACAATCCCGCGTTGTACTACGAGCCGTACGACGCGTCCACGGATGGGCCGTTTGCGATCGACTGGTATCGGTTTGCCCGGGCGGATACGACGTCGGCCGTCACGTTCATCATCAACTCGCAGGTGTTCGACGACACCGCGTTTCAGTACATCGCCGATTCTCTCCAGTTTGTGGGAACGAACTACGAAATCGGCGATGGAGCGGGCTTCGGGTGGCTGAATTCACCTGGACTCGGGCTCTACGAGTGCGACGGCCAAGGGTTCTTCACATCCCGAGAGCAGCGCACGCCCACGACGTATGTCGCGCTGCGTACCCTGCCCGGAAAGGCCGTACATCTCTTCTCGAATTACGGGAAGGACGGGCCATACTCGGTCGTCGTCGTGAATGGGTACCTGACCCAGGACCGTCGCATCGGCCCCGATCGGTTCGAGGAAAACGACAACTGGTGCCGATACGCCAACGAGAATTTCAACAACTCGACCGATTCTACGAGCCCGGACCGGAAGCACCTCGTCATCGGCAACATTCCGTTCTTCGGCCAGAACGGCCCCTGGGCCGATTCGACGCTGACGATCGACAACGCGCACGATATCGACTGGTATCGCTTCCGCGTGCAGCCCAACGTATTCACAGGCGACACAGTCGTCACGATTCGCAGCAAAGCGCGTCCGTTCGGATTCCTCGACTTCTCGGACATCGACCTCTACGTTCGGCGGGCGAGCGACATGGGTTTCGTCGCGAACGCGACGAACCCCGGGTCGAGTGAAGTCATCACAATGAACATCCCACCGGGTGACTACTTCCTCGGGGTCGTGGACGCCGCCGGCCAGCCCACGCGATATGCGCTCTGCATTGCCAAGGGGGGACCGGCGATCTCGTGCACGCCACCGGGATCGTCGCCGCCGGCACAGATAGCACCGTCGGTGTACCGGATTCCAAAGTTGGCGCCGATCGACCAGCGGTTGAGAGCGGCGCACCTCCCGTTCGCGATGCCGAGGTAGCCTACGTCCGCCACGACCATGGAATGCCTCAAGTGCCACACGCCGCTGCCGGATAACAGCAAGTTCTGCTTCGCTTGCGGGGCGGATCAGACGGGGGGCGGCACCGCCGCGACCACGAGCGCCGAGCTGGCCGGCCTGCAAGGGCGGCTGCAGCGCATCGTCGAGGGCAAGTACAAGATCGAGCGGATGGTGGGGAAGGGCGGCATGGGCGCCGTGTTTCTCGCGCAGGACCTGACGCTCGACCGCGAGGTCGCCATCAAGGTCCTCCCGCCCGACATCTCGCAGGACCCGAAGGTCATCCAGCGGTTCCAGCAGGAAGCCAAGACCGCGGCCAAGCTCGATCACACCAACATCATCCCCATCTATCGCGTCGAGAGCGAGGGCGGTCTCAACTACTTCGTGATGAAGTACATCGTCGGCACCTCTCTCGAGGACGTGCTCGAGAAGAAGGAGCCGCTCAGCTCCGAATACATCCAGCGGGTGTTGTGGGAGGCGGCGTGCGCGCTGGGGCACGCGCACCAGCGCGGCATCGTGCACCGCGACGTGAAGCCCGCCAACATCATGTTCGACCACGATGGCCGGGTGATGCTCACCGATTTCGGCATCTCGAAGGCGCTGCAAGCGGCGAGCGGCTTCACCGGCACCGGCATGATCATCGGAACGCCGCACTACATGGCGCCCGAGCAGGCCAAGGGCCAGCAGGTGGACGGCCGGGCCGATCAGTACTCGATGGGCGTCGTGGGCTACCGCATGATCACCGGGCAGCTGCCATTCGGCGGCGACTCGGTCCACACTATCCTCTATAAGCACATCTTCGAGCCCGCGCCCCGGACCAGCAGCATCCGGCAGGACATGCCGCCACACCTCTCCGAATCCATCTCGCGCGCCCTCGCCAAGGAGCCCGAGCAGCGCTACCCGACGATGGAAGACTTCGCCACGGCCGTGTGGCCGGAGCAACCGGTCTCGGCGCCGACCAAGGGTGGCAAGGCCGCGTCCACATCCCGCCGGCCGCCGCCTCGCACCAAAGGCCCCGTCACCGCGGACACGCCCACGGAGGTCACGAGCGCCCCGACGACGCCGATTCCGCGGGCCGGGATGAAAGTGGGCGGAGGGGCTCCCAAGAAGTCGCGGGTGGGGCTGTTCGTGGGGGTCGCCGTCGTGGCTGTGGCGGGTGTGGGCGGGTACATGGCGCTCGGGAACAAGCAGGGCGCCGCGCCGCCGCCGGTGACGCCGCCTCCGCAGACGACGCGTGCGCCGGTCGAGACGGTTCGCGTCACGGCGGCGACGCCGCCTCCGGTCGCGCAGACGCCGCCGCGGCGGCAGACGACCCCGCGCCAGACGACGCCGCCTCCCGCACAGACGGCGCAGGGCTTCATTACCGTGAACTCCGACCCACCGGGGACGGTGTTCATCGACAGCCGCGAGGTCGGGTCGACCCCCGTCGTGGAGTTCGGGGTCCCCGCCGGCCGCCATACGATTCGTGTCGAGCGCCCCGGATTCAAGACGAAGAGCGAGACCGTGGACGTGGGCGCCAACGCCACCGTTCGCAAGCGCTGGGTCCTTGACCCGGAAGGATCGGACTGATGCGTCACCACCTGTTGCTCGTGCCCCTGCTGCTGATTCCGGCCGCGCTCGGGGCCCAGACGATCCAGAACGCCACGCTGCGCCGGGCGCAGGCGGCGTACGACAACCTCGACTACCGTCAGGCGCTCACGCTGGCGCACGCGGCGCAACGTGAGCGGTTGACCGGCTTCGATCAGGCGCGTGGCTATGAGCTCCTCGCCCTCACCTACAGCGCGATGGATTCGATCCTGAAGGCGGTGGACGCGTTCAAGGAGGTCATCTCGCTCGAGCCCGAACGTGAGCTGGATCCGAACCGCACATCACCCAAGGTGCTGAGCGCCTTCTCGGTCGCGCTCACCCAGGTGCTCGTCGTGCGGCAGCTGAAGGTCGACAGCGTCGACTTCGTCGGGGGGCAGGGGGCCGTCGCGATCCGCTACACCGTGACACAACCGGCGCGCGTCGTCACGCGTGTTACGGGCGGCGCGGCGCCGATCAAAATCGATTCGTCGGTCGCCAACGGCCAGGTGAACCTGCGCTGGCCGGCGCGCCTGGCGAACGGCGATCCCGTGCCCGCCGGCAATTACACTGTCGTCGTCGAGGCGACCATCGGGCAGAATAGTTTCTCGGCGTCGCAGCCCATTCGCGTCACGCAAGGCGCGGTCGACACGCTGCCGCACCTGCTCAGTCTTCCCGGTTACGACACCCTGCCCGAGACGGAGATTCCGCCCAAGAGCTGGAAGCCAATGGGGCTCGCGCTCGTCTATTCGGGGATCGCGCTCGCCGGGACGTCGGCGCTGAGCCAGGGTAGCCTGGGGTCGGCGTCGTTCCGCGAGGCGGGCGTGATCGGCGGCGGACTGATGGTGGCCGGGTTCGTCGTGATGCTGCGCAAGCCCGCGCCGCAGGCGGCGCGCGGCAACATCCTGTACAACCGGCTGCTGCGCGAGCAGCTCACGCGCCGCAACGCGGAGATCGCTCAGGACAACGTGAGACGACGCCAGCAGGTGGCGCTGCGCGTCGTCCCGATGCCGCGGGCGGGAGGCGTACGATGACTCTGCGCCGATTGAGTTGTTGCGTCATCGTCTTGCTATCGGTATGCCCGCAGCTCTTGCCTGCCCAGCACGGGACTGTGGGCCTGCAGGTGGTGTTCGGCGACTATCGCGAAGTGTCGGCGGATCTGCACTACCGGGGGAGTGGCGGTGGCGTCACCGGGTCGTTCACGTTCAAGAAGCTCGGCATCGAGGGGTCGGTCGCGGGGATCAACTACGACCCGGTGGCGGGCAGCACCGCGAGCGCGTCCTTCAAGGCGACGCAGCTCGACCTGCGCGTGCGCTATTACATCGCGGGGCCGGCGAGCGCCGAGGTCGGCATCGTCAATCGCAAGGCCAAGCCGGAGTTCGAAGCGCAGTCGATGGGCGCGGTCCGGGCCGGCGTTCGGATGTCGTACCCGCTCGGCCCCGGCGTGCATATGGGCCTGCGCGGCGGGATGCTGTTTGGATCCAAGTTCTCGGGAGGCGGCACCGTGTCGGGCGTGGGCGCGCTCGAGCTGGGACTGAACATGGCGGTGGACGGGCTGAAGCGTCGGTTGCGCCTCACGGGAGACTACGACTTCCAGCGCGTCGCGCGCACGACGGGCAGCGGACCCGGCAAAGCGGACGTGCCGATCCAGCAGGCGCTGGGGCGCGTAGGGATCGCGGTCGCGTTTTAGGGGGCCAGCGCTACGACTTTCGTGGTGTGCCCGCAATGACCGTGAGGCTGTCGAAGAACCCGGGCGTCAACGGGTATTGATCGGCATCCGGGAATCGTTGGCTGCAGACCCGCACCATGGCGTCGACGGGGGATTCGTTCCCGTGCGGACGCGGCGTCTTCCCACTGCGATTGAAGTTCAGCACAAAGCGAGCGACGCAGGTGCGGAGCAACGCATTCCGCCCGTACATGTATCGTCGATACTCACTCACCATGGGTGTCTGCGACCCACGCAGACTCTGCATGCAAGCGCCTGAGATAGGCGCGAATGGCGGCGTCGTACGCGAGCTCGGCTTGCGCCGCGGTGTCGGGATCCCAGTTGTGAGACCAGGCATGCGGCGAGCCGGCCAGGGGCGTCACCGACCACCACCCTACACTGCGCCAGGTCGCGCTCGGGGTGGGCGCATGCGATGGTGAACAGCAGTAGGGGCAGGGTGAAACGCATGGTTGGTTTTCGTGGGTCTATGCGCCAGCCGCGATTCGAACGCGGGACCTTCGGCTCCGGAGGCGGCACCGGCCAGCGACCACCAACGCTGGCCGTTGTCGTTTCAGGCACTTACGCGAGTCGCGCGTCGGCTAGCGCCAGCCAGCGACGGCCCCGTTGTTACCACCGTTGTTACCGCAACTTGTCAAGACAGGAAGGGACATCGCTTTACCGAGTGAGTTCTGCACGGAGGGGCCGACCCGTTCTTCGTGCTCAATGTTCTAATCCCTTGGGGTGATCTCAAGCGACCCTCGCTCCTGAGGTTGCCCCTGTCGCTGCGCGTCCTCGTGCTGCCGCCGCATGGCCGTGTCCCCCTCCACCTGGGACTGCCACCACGCCGTGACGATCCCGCACTCCAGCGCCGGATGAGGTAGAGTGATGAAACAGTCGGCCGTGCCGACGTGTGTGAGCAGGCCGTCCATACGATGTGTGTGCTCCGTAAGCATGTAGCCCCCCCCCGGACGAGAAAGGGGGCGACCAAGCGGGCCGCCCTCTTCCTCCGCGTGAGGTCAGGCGTTCAACGCCTTCTGTGGCGTCACTTCCACCTCGATCAGACGGGGCTTGGCCGTCTCCGCCTTCGGCAGCGTGATCGTCAGCACACCAAGGTCGTAAGTCGCCTTGATCTTGTTGGGATCGATCGAGGCCGACAGCCTGAACGTCCGCTCGAAGGCGCCATAGGTCCGCTCATAGCGATGGACCTTCTCGGCCTTCTCCTCCGCCACCTGCTCCTTCGTGCCCGCGATCGTCAGCAGGTTGCCCTCTACTGAGATCTTCACGCCCTCGGGCTTCACCCCGGGCACCTCCGCCACCAGGCGGATGACATCGGGCTCCTCGAAGATGTCCAGCAGCGGCAGCCAGGCGGTCGTCGCGGCCTCGGGTACCGGCCACTCGGACGCGCGTAACAGCTCGCCGTTGAAGGTCCGGCCCATCCGGTGCTCCAGCTGATGCAGCACATCCAGCATCGGGTCCCTCTGTGTAACAAACATGTCGTGGCTCCTTCCAGTTAACTATTCGTAGTCCTAACCACTGCAACATGCTGTAATGTACTTAACTTGTCAAGTAACATTGCCAGCCCGTGTACCAGTTAATCTATGCGAGTTAATCAGGCGAGGCCGTGGCTCCACGGAGCGCTGCGTTCAGCGTGCGCCGTATCCGCCCTCCGGCGCCGTCCACAAGGCCCTCGGTCGCCAGGCGAGGCTCGTGGTAGGTATCTTCCGCGACCTCCGGCGCACCGCCGCGCGCGACAGGCGGCGAGCAGGGGAGCGTCGCATGGGAGCGTCGCATGAAAACGCTGAGGCTGCAACGAGACCCCGATGGGTTTTTCCTCTGGCATCCTGATTACGCGCCCTGGATCGTCGGGCGTCGCTCGCTGGAAGCGAACCCAAACGATCGCGCCTTCCTCGATCCGAACGCGGGCGAGATCGTATGGTCTAGTCGCGATGGGATGAAGGACTACGAGATGGAGGAACTCGCGGCTCGGCACCTTGCTGGTGAGCTCGTGGAGATGCCCCATTTTGAGAGCGAGCGGGAGGTTGAGACCTGGTTCCTCAAGCGCGGGTTCGAGGTCGAATGGATCTGAGCGGCGCGCGCCGTCAGTGCGGGCGAACGCGCCGGCCCGCCTTGCTTGTGGCCTACGGGGTGCGAAAATGGAGCGGGTCTCTGAAGTTCTGTAACTCCCGGTAGTAATAGAGGGGCGTCGGTCGCTTGTGCTTGAACGTGAGCCCCTTGAGAAACTCAACTTCCTCCGCGGTTGCGGTGCCGCTGAGGGAAGGATCCTGAAGGAATTCCTGGAGCCCCGGCTCTTCGCTGACGGGCTGTTGGGCTTCCCGCTCGACAAACTCGAATCGCTTCGCCTGCCCGGGGACGACGCTGTGGTTTAGGACAATCTCCAGACCGAACGTCGCGAGGTCGATGTCCCAGGATTCAATCAGCGGATCCAAGAACGAGACGCAGTTCTCAGCGGACACGTGGAAGATGTCCGTATCGAGGAACTCGAGCACGATGACCCGCATCTCCTCATAGCTGCGGC